>Ga0115848_101204_pt1 | contig 10756 bp, 10 predicted proteins | sample InSIn3gowninarea_FD_83862 | JGI IMG/M metagenome (GOLD analysis project Ga0115848, IMG submission 83862)
ATAGAAAGGAGGTCTTTTCATTTGTATCATCCAAGAATTGTTCATTTATGTAATGTAAAGGAGGTTGCCCCCTCGAAGAGGCTGAATTCTAAGGCGTTGATCTATCTTTTCTATCTTTTCTTGAGCTAGTTTCATAACAATTTGAAAAAGGGGAAGGAGGAAAAATATTCTATTATTTTGTTGCAAAAGGGAACCAATATACAAGGAACCATTCACACTGCCAATTTTGTATGTTGAGTTCCAAACCAACATAGTCTTCAAGGAATATTCCTGGGTAGCTTCTTTCAATGATCTTTATTCTTTCATAATGACTAAGCTTAAATATGTGAACCTTGTTCCTTAAGACCATATTAACTTGGATAATATGTCATTAATTGACCGAGAAGCAGACATATATGACACTCATTTCCATCCATACCTTTTCAAGTTAGAGAAGAAGCTTTAAATAGGTTTCCCCATTCAAATGATACCTTTCGAGTATGTGAATATGGTCTAGGGTTTGTCACCATTCCTCAAATGTATGACTTCCTTGAGTTTATTTCTTGGTATGGAATGTCTTATAAATCAAGTAGTTGAGCTATCATTTCTAGGGATGGTCATGTTGTCCTTCAAATCTCCCTTGAACACATCCATGACATGTTATGTTTATCGTCTATGAGAAAACCCTAGTCACTCACAGATGAAGGTGTAATTCAATTATATAGGGAGCTATTATAAGTTGAAAATAAAACTATGTTGGACTCCATGTTACCTACTGGTACCCTTGTCCCAAAATTGGCCCCAACATACGCATTAAATATGTTCTATGAAATCGTTCAAGAAATCCTATCTACCATTTCCTATATTTTGGGCTTTGATGCTATATTTCTGTTGATGAAAAAGTCTTAGGATTTTTCAACACTCTTTCTTCCATAAGAAAGACAAATACAAATTTTTATCTTGCTACATATGTCTCAAATGCAATTAATTTTCAATTGTCTAAATTTAGGGGTATGAGATACTTTAGTATCCATCCTTTCTTGCATACCTCATGCTATATTCCCAGGTTGCAAAATTTGCTAATTTGAACTTGAAAGTTTAAAATTTTAAGAGTCAGCAACAATATGTGGTCTATTGTACTCCCATTTGAGGAAAAAGAAGCAAAATTAACGTTTTTCAGAGTATCTCACATGATTTATGTCTGTAGCATTTGCAATTATGTTTGATGAAGCTTCCCAAAGGATTTTTCTAGAAATAAAACTAATTCTGCAATTAAGTCTTAATACAAGAGTGGGGGACTGGCATGAATATAAAGGCTACATATCAATAAGAATATATGGTTCCTAAAAGTGCCTCCTCATTAGTTGTTGATATTCCTACCTATTAGAATTTTTGCATTAGAACAAATCATACAAAGGAGGTGACCTTTAAGCTTAAATAAGAGGTTCATCCATTCATTGTAAACATTAGACAAATGTTCAAGATAGTGGATAAAATGCTAGCATCGTTGAATTTTCCCAAAAGAAAAGTGTGGGCCTATGACCCACACCATATTATCTCCATTAGAGGATCGAAGTTTTAGTTAGACCCATATGAGCATGACAATCGACTAGATAATGCAAAATTAACAAATAGGGATTCATGCGTTGAAGAGGAACCAACTTAAAAGAGAAGCCTATAGAGATTGATTTGAAAGTTTAGAACATAGTTACTAACACCCTTCATCTTAAAGAAAAATACACTAAAAGGGGAAGAATAAAAAATTTAGAGAATGAGTTAGAAAGCTAATCTGGAAATAGGATAAGGTATGAAGAAAAAATAGCAATAGTGTATTCAGTGGAAGTTTCATGAAAATTGGTTGGTGAAGCCATCTCAAGAGATCTTAGTTTTCAATTAGAATTATTTAGTCCATCAACAACTTCCTCTATGCAGTGGAGTTGGAAAAATGAATATCCAAACCAAAATCTCAGTTGGAAGATAAAATCATTTCACAATTAAGTATAAAGGAGAAAAGATTGGATATCAAAAAGGAATTATCATCTCAAGTATAGGAACGTAGTGTTGCCTCATCATAGACCAGGTTATTATATGCTATGGATTTTGAAAATAATAAAATATTAACTTGTATACAATCCAAACACAAGCTATACAAGTAAGCGCATATTGCTAAGTTATTAATATCTCTATGAATTTGAAGGGTATCAGTATATTGGATAAGATTGATTTACATAGATAGATAATAGAAGTACTCTATAATGGTGTGGCTACCACTTCTTTAGATATGAACAAAGCTAAACTTTTAGTTTCAAAGGTCACCAAGAGTCTCCATCAGAGAAATACAAATGAAGATAGAAGAGCTACGAGGGTGGATCATAACATTAGGAGCATACCCAAAGGATGCCTATTATGTGAAGGATATTATACACTAAAATGAGGTAGATATGCAAGCACTAAATGAGAGATTATAAGTCACAAATCTTGAGCATGTGCAGACCCATGAATTGATTCAGGTCGAAAAAGAAAAATAACATATCATATCCAACATTATAATGAGGAATAAATAAATCTAACATCTTAAAGGAATAAATTAGGATTTAACATAGGTTGTTCAAAGTCATGAATGTTTCGTATCTACTTTTTCTACACAACCCATTGTTCCTCTAGATGCTTCAAAAGAGTTAGTGAAAGCACTGTCAAGCTTGAATTTGACAGAGGTTGAATTAGACAAATATAGGAAACTTTGCAAAATATATTCATATGAAATTATGCTTTTGAGATAGGCATGAAAAAGAAATAGAGTCTATTAAAGACTATATAGGAAGAGAAAAATATGTGGCAGAGTGAAATAAGTTGATTAAAAGATCAATTGACAGACAAACTACCCAATATTGAAGATAAGAAATTGATCTAGGAAAAGATTATTTAGGAAATCAACTAGATTTTAAATTCCATCAAGTTGATAGATGATGAAAAGGCCATGATTCATCGTTTTGGAGCACACTATTCAGTAAATAAGAGGAGATCTAGGTGACATGCCCATAAAGAAAACAAGATTTTGAAATTCATGGATTCAAGTACTTGGGAAGAATTATTGGCATTGGGTCTGGAATACCAAACTCAATTGTTGATGAGACAAATAAGGTGCTAATGAAAATATCCTTAATGAACTAGGCTTAAGAACATTGCAGGGTCATGCATAAAAGTATCAATATGTTCACCAACATATTTGACAAGTGTAGGTTTTTAACCCCGTATAGAAATTACCTGCATACGAATTCTAAAACACAGAAAATAAACAATGCGAGAGCATAACACATAAAACACATATACACAGATATTTTCCCCTAGATCCCAAAACCATGAACCGAAAACCATCTTGATTTTTCATTATGTTCCTTTCAATGTTACAATACATATTTATACATGCTGAAGTATTCAATACCATGGACCGAAAACCATTGCATCCAAAACCATGGACAAAAAACCATTGCATCCAAAACCATGTGCGAAAAACCATGCACAAAACCATAGGTAGATCCCCCCAACCTAATTTAGGGTCAAAATTTTCTTTCCTCATGGCACTGCCCCGGACCTCATAGAGGGGGCTACCTGCCCCCCTCAAACCCCTTGTGACCCCCTTGCTACACAATCGGTGCAATGAAGGGGGGGCTTCGCCCCCCCTCTAACCCCCTGGTTAACTACGTGAGCTAGTCGTGGAAAGAATATAACACAACCCAACATTCTCCCACTTGTTTTTTTCTTTCCACAGGGGGCCGCAAGAGCGCTTAGTCATTTATCTAGCCTTGCAATGCCCATTGTTTCTCTACACCAAGAGAACTTCTCAGAGCTCACAGATTTTGTCAATGCATTTGTAGTATTCTTCAAAGTGTCCACCTTTACCAACAACACGTTTTTGTCTTCTATCATATCCCTCACAAAGTGATATTGAACATTAATGTGTTTTGTCTTTGAATGATATGCAAGGTTCTTTGCCAAGAAATTTGCACTTTGGCTATCGCAGTCTATCCTTATAGCTGCCTATACTAATCCATACTTGAATGCAATCTCTGCAACCAAACTGCTTCCTTGCTTGCATGAGTGGCTGCCATGTATTCTACCTCTGTAGTTGATTGTGCCACTACAGATTGTTTCTTACCCATCCACTGACTGCACCTCCAAATAGGTTAAACACATACCCACTTGTAGATCTTCTCTGATCTAGATCTCCAGCCTAGTCTGCATCAACAAAGCCACGTATATCCAAAAATATGTCCAATCCTGGTCTTCCTTGGTAACACAAACCATAATCACTAGTTCCACGCAAATACCTGAAAACCCGCTTCATTGTTGTCCAATGCTCCTTCCATGGTTTTGACATAAGCCTGATCGATACTCCCATTGCATGTGCAATGTCTGGTCTAGTACATATCATCGCATACATCAGGCTACTGATTGCACTTGCATATGGAACACGGGACATATCCTCTTCCTTTTCTTGTGTCTTGGGACATTGTTCAACAGATGACTTTACACCTACAGGAATAGGAACCTTCATCGGTTTACTATCTTGCATATTAAACCTTTGTAGTATTGTCTTGACATACTTCCTCTGGTTTAACTAGAGCTTCCTCTTTGCCTAATCTCTTTTAATTTCCATGCCCAAAATATAGTTTGTAGCACCAAGATCTTTCATGTCGAATTTGGAGGACAATTGGGTCTTCAAATCCTGGATAATTTCTTTGTCATTTCCAACTAGCAACATATCATCCACATACAAGACCAGATAATTAACACGGTCACCAATTAATTTAAAATACACACAATGATCTGCTTTGCTTCTGGTGAAGCCAAGTCATCGTATAAATGTATTAAATTTCTGATCCCACATCCTTGGTGATTGTTTTAACCCATACAGAGACTTCTTTAACTTGCATACCAGTTCTTCCGTATGCTTCATCGCAAAGCCTTCAGGTTGCTTCATGTAGATCTCCTCTTCTAGATCCCCATGAAGAAATGTTGTCTTCACATCCATCTGTTCTACCTCAAAAAAACAAAGTAACAACAACAAATAAAAGTAATCTAATAGACACTACCTTGGCAACAAGAGAAAAAATATCACCAAAATCAATTCCCGGCACCTGGGAATGACCTTTTGCTACCAACCGAGCTTTGTATTTCTCCACCTTTCCTTCTGCATTTGTCTTCTTCTTGAACACCCATTTGTTGCCAATGGGTTTCCTTCCAACCGACAACTCCACTAGATCCCAAGCTTCATTTTTGTGCAAAGATGCCATTTCATCAACCATGGCCTCTTTCCAGAGTTTTCCATCCTTTGAATCTACTGCTTCCTTCACAGTTCTGGGATCATCATCAGTAATAGATAAAGCAAAAATTGAATAGAAAGCAGATGGACTATACCTTTCTGGCCGCTTTCTTTCTCGAACTGATCTTATCACACCCGAAGTTTGTGGCTCTTCATCTTCTAATTCCTCCTCTGCTGTAGAGTCTGATTCTTCCTCCTCAAGCTCAAACTCTATCTTCTCAGGTTCATTTGGTTGGAATTCATGTTTAATAACATCTTTCACCTCTTTGAAGACCACATCTCGGCTGTACACAACCTTCCTTGTTACTGGGTTCCAAAGCTTATAACCCTTTAAACCATCCTTATACCCAATAAAGATGCACTTTTTAGATTTACTATCCAACATGGTTCTTTTCTCCTTTGGAACATGTACATATGAATCACATCCAAATACCCTCAGATGTGAAAGAGAGGGTTTCTTAATAGTCCATACCTCTTGTGGAGTCTTATCCTCCAACACTGCTGAAGGTGATATGTTGACCAGGTAACATGTTGTCTCCGCCACCTCTTCCCAGAATTCTTGTCCTAACCTGGCACCACTGAGCATGCTTCTTGCCCTTTCCATCAACATCTTGTTCATTCTTTCTACAACTCCATTTTGCTCAGGTGTATAAGGACTAGTCTTTTGTCGTGCTATACCACACTTCTTATAGAATTCTTTAAATCCCTTGCTACAAAACTCTCCACCATTATCTGATCTCAACACCTTTATCTTTTTCTCTATCTGGTTTTCCACCAGAGCCTTAAATTCTTTAACCTGTTAAAGATTTCAGATTTCTTCTTAAGGAAATATATCCATGTATTCCTTGAGAAGTCATCTATAAATGATACATAGTACACAGACTTACCTAGTGATGGAACCTTCACAGGTCCAAACACATCACTGTGCACAAGCTCTAATATCTTTTTGACCCCCTTACCACCAGAGGGGAAACTCACCTGATTCTGCTTCCCATATACACAATTTTCACAGAAATCAAAATCCAGAGAGCTATTACTCATACCTTCTACCATACCTTTACCATGAAGTATTTGAAGGCCCTTCTCTCTAATATTTCCAAGCCTTTGATGCCACAGCATGGTATTCTCTTCAGAGACCACTAGATTTTCTACTCCACTTCCAAGAAGCACATAACTGTTGCACCCATCAACAATAGTGCTACCTTGCAGCTTGTACAAAGTTCTAGTCTGAACTCCATGCATCAATACCAGTGCTCCCCAAACCATCTTGCAGGGATCCTTCTCGAACACTGGTTTTACACCTACATCATCCAACTTGCTTATAGAAATCAGATTTTTGGCCAATGCAAGAAAATGCAGAACACCTAGAAGTGTTCTAACCCTTCCACCTTGCAACTTCAACTTTACATTTCCACAACCAACGACTCTAGCCTTCCTATCATCCCCTAAGAAGACATCACCACCATCATATTTCTCATACTTTCAGAACCACTCTTTATGGGAGTGAAGTGAAAGGATGCACCTGAGTCAATCAACCATGCCTCATAATCTACATGTGTACTTGAAGAAGCCAAGTACACATCCCCACCTTCATCTGGGGTGGTTTTCGCCTGTGCTGAAGGAGCATCATTAGATCCCTTTCCTTTGTCAGGAGATTTAGATTTACAATCCATTTTGTAGTGCCCTTCCTTTCCACATTTCCAGCACACCACCTTTACAGGTTTTCCTGGATATTTAGATCTCCCTCTAGATTTAGATCTCCTACTAGATGACCTAATTTTGTTTCTGTTCTGGGACTGTCGTCGTATAAACAAGGCATCACCATTCCAGCTCTCCATATTTTTTCGTCTCATCTCCTCCGTCAGCAAGGATGAGACTATTTCATCAAATTGCAAGGCAGTTGCATTGCTACCTATTGCAATAACCAGACTATCCCATGAATCTGGTAGAGAACACAACAAATTGATGCACTCATTTTCATCTAAAATTTTAATATCAACAGATAATAACTAACTTACCACAATATTAAATGCGTTTAGATGCTCTGTCACCGAGTCTCTATCTTTCATCCTTAGGTTATACAGCTTTTTCCGTAGGAACAGTTTATTCACCAGAGACTTAGATTGGTACAAATTCCCTAACTTGTCCCACAAAGCCTTAGTTGTAGCTTCCCCTGATACATTCAGTAATATTGAATTTGAGACACACAATCGTATTGTGCTCTTTTCCTTCCAATCCAACTTTTTCCATTCTTCATCGGACACTCCCATTGGTTTAGTACCCAAATCTAACATGATCCACTGATCTTTATCCACCAATAGATCCTGCATCTTGAGTCTCCACAACTCAAAACTCTGACCATTAAATTTCTCGATCTCTATCTTTCCACTGCTTGCCATCTTCTTTCACCACTAGAATCGATCCCGTAGATCTCCCACTGAACAGGGTCTACCACAAGCCTGAGCGAAACCCCTCAGCAACAAAGGCGTCCCCTTGAAGCCAAAATAGCTCTGATACCAAATGTAGGTTTTTAACCCCGTACAGAAATTACCTGCATACAAATTCTAAAACGCAAAAAATAAACAATGTGAGAGCATAACACATAAAATACATATACATAGAGATTTTCCCTTGGATCCTAAAACTGAGACTACCAGCTTGATTTTTCATTATGTTCCTTTCAATGTTACAATACATATTTATACATGCCGAAGTATCCAATACCATGGACCGAAAACCATCACGTCCAAAACCATGTGCAAAAAACGTGCACAAAACCATAGGTAGGTTCGCCCATCCTAATATAGGGTCCAAATTTTTTCCCCCAGGGTGCTGCCCTGGACCCTGTAGAGGGGGCTACTCGCCCCTCTCAAACCCCTTGGATGGGGGGGCTTCCACCCCCCCTGTGACCCCCTCGCTGCACAATCAACACCACGAAGGGTGGGCTCCGACCCCGCTCTAACTCCCTGGTTAACTACGTGAGCTAGTCGTGGAAAGAATGTAACACAACCCAACAACAAGATAGTGCAAATGGGTTTGCCATCATGCTAGGATCAACATGATAGTTTAATTCCTTTGGAGGCATACCATTGAATTTTTTATAAAAAAAGGTAGAGATGAAAAGATGGTAGGATTGAATGATGTCTTGATAGGATAAACTATTTTTGAGAAACTTCACAAAGAATACCAACTTTAGTGGTAGTTGAACAAATTATTCTTAATAAAGCCCAATTATAAAAAATTTAGTGAATTGGATGCTACCTTCAGAAGGATGGTCATATTATAGTATTTGAAAGGCAAACAATGGGACCATTTAGTGTAATTTATGGTTTGAGTGCTCAGGAACCTTTCTCTATAATTGTGCTTACGAACTTTGTTTAATATTACAAAGTCAAACTGTCAAATTTCATAACACTATGGTTTAGTTTTGTAAGTGAATTTTGTAAGTGTTATTTAATCAATTTAAGTTAATAACTAGTTTTAATAATTACCAATGGTAACTAAAACAATTGTTTCCTAATTTGGTATTAAAAGAGTGAAAGAGCTCAAAGAGAGGGTCTAAAAGTTTTGAGAGATTTTGGAAATATTATATTTAAAAGCGCTAGTATGCGTTTCCAAGAAATCAATAAAGATTTATGTTTTCATATTCAATTGTAGTTTGTATACCTCTTTTATGGTATGTATGCTACCTAATTCATGGCCCTTTTCTTTTGTGTGGTGTTTGAAAATGTCTAAAACAAATCATCATATTCATAATAGCATACTAGTTGCCTTTGAAAAGAAATTTGTATAATTAGTATAAGGTTAACATATTTGTATGAGATTCAATGTGTTTCAAGCAAACCTGTGATCTTAGATGAGTTCATATAATATAATTCCATATATAAGAATGCACTGTTATATTCCATTGAATTCATGAATTCTTAATGTGATTTCTCTTGAGTTTTAATTTCTTGAATTTGTTGTTGCTTAAGAGATTAATTCTTGTACTTATTTCTTTTACCATTCTTTGAAAACTATTTTGTCTGCAACATTTAGGAATTAACTGGTTTGATTGAATGAAGGAAATTTTAGTGTTTCAAATACCTTTTTCTATTTCATTCAACTTCCAAACATATATTTAGAAAATATTGGTAAATTACTTTGATGCTTGGGCACTGTTTCCCTAGCCATGAATTGTCTTAAGGAAACAACATCAAATTTGGCGCTATTGCTAGGGAACAAAGAAATAAAGTATTCTTTTTTGGGAAAGTTTGATTCTTCCTTTTTTTTGAATAAGGGAGGAAGGTTGGATAAATAACATTCACTTTCGAAACTCTACTGGAAAATTGGCAATGAGGAGAAGAAATACATGCAATAACCCTAATCAAACAAATATTACACTATCATCAGATCCTAAAAAAATAATCTAGAATAGGGTTTGGAGACAAAAGAAACAAGGTTTGAGCCTAATTACTTCACATGAAGGAACTCCAAGTCAAGTTGGTGAAATTCCTAAAGTTTTGGAAGATACACTAGAGTTATCTCCAAAAACACTTCAATTTCTTGAAAAAGGTATTCCTTTGGAAACATCAGTTTTGTTGGAAACACTGAGAGGGGGTTGAACTAATATTTCTTATAAATTAGTATACTTTCTGTTAGTGTTGGTATTTTCATCCCTCCATCAGTGATCAAAATTCTCTTTTTGCATGCATTTTAGGTGTCTCATCCGATCAACTGCATTCCATTAGGTCATGGATTATCTGATGGTAGTGGTTCTTTATCAATTACCCTCATGCTTTTCATCTACTGGCCTATTTGCACATGTACAAATCATTTGTTGTTATTTTTATTTCATTTTAGTTTCAGAAGTCATTTTAGGGTTTTCAGTCTCATTAGGTCTAGGGTTTGCCACAATAGTCATGTAAAAGCTTAATAATGGTCAGCAGGCACATGAGGAGGTCTAATAAGGTCTTAAGATCAAAATTCTACTGGTGATTTGCTCCATAAAGGTTTTTTACCTCAAAACTCTGTTTTGAGGTGAAAACAGGGTTTTTCCATTTCTTGTACAAATTTTATGTAAGTTCATTGTTTTCATATGTAATATAACATCATTTGCAGCCCTGGGTCACCTTGCCAAAATCTTGCACTCCAGCTCCTACAAAAGAGACAAGAAAATCCAAGCATTAGTCCATCAAATGACAAAAAAGATCCAAACTGCAAAATAGAGTTTTTAAAGAACAAAGTGAAAAGGAAAACTTTAGAAAGTGGGTTTTCTAAATGAAAAATTAAAGTCAAGAGTATATAATGTGCTCCTTTGTGTTATAAGACTTCATTTGTGCTAAAAGTGAGAGAGAACAAGGAGAAAATCGCGTTTTAAGGACAAAGAGGACAAATCGCAGCAAAATTCAAGTGTTTTCTTGGCGTGGTGCACCTGGGCACTGGCACGGCACACCTACCCGGCATGGCGCGCAG
>Ga0115848_101207_pt1 | contig 10747 bp, 10 predicted proteins | sample InSIn3gowninarea_FD_83862 | JGI IMG/M metagenome (GOLD analysis project Ga0115848, IMG submission 83862)
ACCAGCTTTACTCCTAAACCATACTTTTCGTTATCTACTTGCAATAAACTTACTTGCGCTGTAACGGTAGAATCTGGCTCTAACCGCGGGAGCCTTACCCATTGCGCAGCTCGGCGAGATGACTTCTATTGGTACCTTGTTGGCCTTTGTTATTGTTTGTGGGGGCGTGTGGTACATGCGGGTTCACGAACCAGAGCGTGCCCGGCCGTTCCGTACGCCGTGGGTGCCTCTTGTGCCAATTTTAGGGATGCTGGTGTGCTTTGCCATGATGGCAAGTTTAAACATCCATACCTGGTACCGGTTATTGGGTTGGCTGGCGATTGGCTTAATCGTATATTTTACCTACAGCCGGAAACACAGTAAGCTAAACAAAACGCCGGTAGTCCACAGCGGTAAATAAATACCTTTTTGATTGCAAAAAGAAAGGCTTCCATTGTTTATGGAAGCCTTTCTTTTTGGATGGGCCAGTTAACGGATGGTATAGTAACAACATCTTAATAAAGTTACTCTCCGAAGTGAGAAAGTGTATTTCTGCTCCTTTTTCAATAATAGAGCTTTCTTCTAATTAGCCTTAACTGGGTTTATAGAACTAATTACCTTTGATTAATACGCTAATTCGCCTTCTATACCCTTATAAGGCTCCGCCAGGGCTTTCATTAATTGTACTCCTTTTTCCGTTAAAGTGCCGGTAGAATCACTTAGCCCGGTGGCGGCCAATTGCTCTAAACCACCGCCAATTAAATTACGATTTTTAAAGACAGTGTCCCGGAATAAGGTCGTTACTTCATAATCTCCCGCGTCATGTATTCTGGTGGGGTTAATCAGCTTTAATATAGTTTTTAGGGTTTGAATAACCATTGGATGATCTTGCAATTGATTTTGGTTGGTAAATTCCTGATCAAAGGCATTTTCATCGAATTCTTCTTTTTGTGGAATGAGTTTTAAGGCTTCTATGCTCATGATTTTAAATTTAAGTAAAAATATTTCGCGTTCCGTTTCTTCCCTTGCTTTATACCAGTTACAGGTAAAATAGTTCTTGTTAGTAGTTTTGGTTCAAATAAAACCAATTAAAGTAAATCCACACGGCTACGGAAAATAGAGTACCAAAAAACAAGAAAGTTTAAAAATAAGAGAGAAGCCCCTCAACAAAATTTAAAATAATCTGTTAAAAACTCTTAAAACTATCTCACATAAAAAATCAGAACTATGAAAACCTTGTATACGGCCGAAGTATCGGCAACTGGGGGCCGCAGCGGTCAGGTAAAATCAACGGATGGTATTATTGATTTACCGGTAAATGTGCCGGAAGGCCTGGGTGGCAAAAAAGGCAGTACCAATCCGGAACAGCTTTTTGCCGCGGGTTATGCCGCTTGCTTTCAAAGCGCTTTATTGTTGGTAGCAGGTAAACAAAACATTCGGTTAGAGCCAGATTCTACCGTTACAGCGCAAGTAAGTTTATTGCAAGTAGATAACGAAAAGTATGGTTTAGGAGTAAAGCTGGTGGTAGATGTAAAAGGCTTGGATCATGATCAGGCGGTACAACTCGTTAACCAAGCGCACGAAGTTTGCCCGTATTCCGTGGGCACGCGGGGTAATATAGATGTGCAACTCGAAGTAGTGTAATAAATCTTTAACCCGATTGGTAGGTAGATAAACTGTATTTTTATATCTGAACTACTAACTAGTGTTTAGTCCATAGTCCACAGTAATAATTTAGTGTGAATCAACTTATTTTAGGTTAAACAACTCGTCCTATTATAATTGACGGAACACTAGGTAAATAATAAATGCCAAGTGCCACCTTTATGGGTGGCACTTGGCATTAAAAATATAGTAGAAAAATTTCTTTTAAGCCAGAACTTCTTTTACCCGCTCGGCGGCATCTTTTAACAAAACAGCAGAAAACACTTTTAAGCCGGACTCATCAATAATGCGGGCACCTTCTTCGGCATTCGTACCTTGTAAACGAACAATAATCGGAACCTGAATATCGCCGATGTTTTTGTAAGCTTCTACCACGCCATTTGCCACGCGGTCGCAGCGAACAATACCCCCAAAAATATTAATCAGAATGGCTTTTACGTTCGGGTCTTTCAGTATTATCCGGAAACCAGCTTCTACGGTTTGCGCGTTGGCTCCACCGCCTACATCCAGGAAGTTCGCCGGTTCGCCGCCCGATAATTTAATGATATCCATGGTAGCCATTGCTAAACCGGCGCCATTTACCATGCAACCCACGTTCCCATCTAACTTTACGTAGTTTAAGTTACTGGCACTGGCTTCCACTTCCAAAGGATCTTCTTCGTTAAAGTCGCGTAAATCTTCGAAAGCCCGGTGGCGGTACAAAGCATTATCGTCTAAGTTCACTTTGGCATCAACGGCCAGAATCTTATTATCGGATGTTTTTAAAACCGGATTGATTTCAAACTGCGAGGCATCAGTATCCAGGTAAGCCCGGTATAAAGCAGTGATAAACTTAACCATCTCCTTAAAAGCTTCGCCCTCCAGGCCAAAAGCAAAGGCTATTTTGCGCGCTTGAAATGGCTGTAAACCTACGGCCGGGTCAATCCATTCTTTTAATATTTTTTCCGGATGATTTTCCGCTACTTCTTCAATATCCATTCCTCCCTCGGTGCTGGCCATAATTACGTTGCGACCTTTGGCGCGGTCGAGTAAGATACTCACGTAAAATTCTTTGGGCTCCGATGGTCCGGGGTAATATACGTCTTGCGCAATTAAAACTTTATGAACGGTTTTACCTTCGGGACCGGTTTGGTGCGTCACCAGGTTCATGCCTAATATCTGCGAGGAAAGCTCCCGGACCTGATCCATGTTTTTAGCCAGCTTCACTCCGCCACCCTTACCGCGACCACCCGCGTGAATCTGTGCTTTAATAACGTGCCAACCGGTACCTGTTTCTGCGGTCAAGCGCTTAGCGGCTTCAACGGCCTGGTCGGGGTTACGGGCTACAACTCCTTCCTGGATCCGGACGCCGTAACTTTTAAGAATCTCTTTTCCCTGATATTCGTGTATGTTCATGATAGGAACGTTTCGTGTGGCACGAAAGTAAACAGTTATCTTATTATTTCAAACTTTTATATTAGTCCATAAACAATAGACCATGGTCCACAGACCAGAAATTACTGACACATCGACTGTGGACTATGGTCTATCACTAAAATTCTTTCCCGTACCAAGTAGCCAGGATTTTCTCAGCGGGTTTTTGCTGCGGGGTAAAATCGTGTTGCTCGCGGCCATTCTCGCGCACTTGCGGGTACCATTTCCAGATAAAAGAACCGGCAAACCAAGGTTGGTGCCAGAGCGTTCGAAAAAGTGCCTCGTAGCAAAATGCCTGGGTTTCTAACGATTTATTATTGCTTAATTCTAAGCTCCGATCAGGCCACTTCCAGGGTTCAATAGCGGCATCGGGCGTGCTTTTATACCCTACTTCAGTAAATACTATCGGCTTTTGATATTTTTGGGCTATCTTCTCTAAATCAGCTAAATAAGGTTTCCAGCCAGCCCGTAATTCTGTTAAACTAGGATTTGTTTTTTTAGTCAGCGGAAAGTATCCCTGCACCCCGATAAAATCTAAAGCATCCCAGAACTGTATCTGTTCGTACTCCAAGTACCAATTAGCGGCGTAGGTAAGCTGGCCGCGATAAACTTTCCGGATATCCTTAATTAATTGTCGCCATTCTTTTTCGCGGGTAACGGCTGGTTTCATGAGTTCGGTGCCAATGCAAAGCGCCTCCATTTGGTTGGCTTCGGCTAGTTGGGCGTAATGCAAAATAAAAATAGTGTAATTTTTAAACCAAGCCTGCCAGTCGGCTTCCGAAGTCATTTCAATGTCGCCGAGCCACTTATTCCCGGACCGGTCCATGAGCCAGATGTGCGGTTTGAGCAAAGTTTTAATTCCAACTTGTTTCGCCAAACGAGTGGTATGCACCAAGCCCTGGTCACTTTCGCCCCAATAGTCCTTGTTATGGTGGGTACTTAGGCGCACTTCGGGCAAGTTGTAGCTGCGCTGCCAGCCAAAAGGAGTTTGAGCAATCCACTGAATATTTTGGGCTGTTAATGCCGTTAAGTGGTCTGGAGTGATAGAATCACCGGCAACCCAATTCACTCCCCGGTAAACAACCGTTTTTTGAGGCAGCGAAGTGGTTGGCTTTACCTTTTGCCTTTGGGAACACCCGTAAAATGCTCCCATACTCAAGAATAAGAGTAAAAGCCAAGCAAAAGATTTTCCGTTCGTTACGTATTTAAGAGGCTTTACCATGAAGAGGAAGATATTAAAAATTAGACTTATCTGCTAGGGTACTTTTTAGTAAATTTAAAAGGAGAATCTAAATGTCAAATGCAGGCAAAACGGATTAAAGTGATTGGAACAAAATAGCAACTAATATTTAGGAACAAAACAAAGATTAACAACATACTTACCAGGTAAAATCTTTTAGAAATTGCTGGTAAATAGTAAGAAGGCCAATAAGATGAGGCTTGACCAGGAAAGGCTACTACTAATTCCTAAAGTTGCCGGAGAAAGGGAGAAACAATTTAAGCGGGAGGTGAACTTAATTGCAAATAATGGCAACTTTTGGCTAGATTTGCCGAAAACTCTCCGATAGACATTTAAATTCAAAAATTCTTGCTGCACGCCACTAATATTCACAAAGCCTACGGAGCCCTACCCGTTTTAAAAGGTATAACCTTACAAATTGCCAAAGGCGAAATCGTTTCTATCGTAGGTTCATCGGGAGCTGGTAAAAGTACCTTGTTGCATATTTTAGGTACCCTAGATACCGCCGATAAAGGCGAAGTGTTTTTTAACGGTAACGCGGTTAATAAGTACAAAAGTGTAGAATTAGCCCGCTTCCGGAATCAACACATTGGCTTTATTTTTCAATTTCACAATTTACTGCCGGAGTTTACTGCCGTCGAGAATGTGTGCCTGCCTGGTTTCTTGGCGGGCCGGCCCGAAGAGGAAGTTGCGGCCCGCGCGCGAGATTTATTAAATATGTTGAATCTGGGCCACCGCTTTCATCATAAGCCTTCCGAAATGTCCGGGGGAGAGCAGCAGCGAACCGCCGTGGCCCGGGCCTTAATTAATGCCCCGGAAATTATTTTTGCCGACGAGCCCAGCGGTAACCTGGATTCCGAAAACGCCCGGGAACTGCACGAAATCTTCTTCCGCTTGCGCCGCGAACTTCACCAAACCTTTGTTATTGTCACTCACAACGAACATCTCGCCGAAATGGCTGACCGGAAATTGGTCATGAAGGACGGCTACTTGCTAAATTAACTTCTCTAATTAATAAATCTCGGGTGATAAGCCATCACTCATCAAGTAAAATCTCCTGTATTTTATTTGCTAGCGCCATCACGGTTCCGAACCATTTGTAATATCGGGCCTGGAAGATCGGCCCTCTATCTTCCTATTTTGTTCTCTCCGGCTTGGCTGATTTGTCTGGTTAGTAATCCAGCTTTCCTTGCAATATAACTAAGCATTAGTAGTCAGATAAAATTAGAAGAACTTACGCAAAATATTCTTAAAGCTGTTTGTGAGGACACAATCGGTGGCGTAGGCCATCATCAGTATCCGCACTGATGACTTTCGTTCTGGTTAGATTCTACCATAATAACCGAAAGAGATTGTTTTATAACTTAGAATATTTTTTCTCTGCTACTTTCTTGGTTTTAGTTAAGATTTCTGTCTTAAGAAATTCTAATTAAAACCAAGAAGCACAATTTCGTAAATCATTGGAAAAAAGAATCTTACAAAAATGGATAGGATTGCAACCTATTGTTTTAATAACAGTAAAATAGCTTCCGCGGCCAGCTGAAAAATTGTTTTTTTAATATTAATAATTTTCTATGTATGTGGTATTATTCTTGCTAAAAACAGGTCGGAAAATTACTTAAAAATACCTCATAACTTATTGATTATCAGCAAGAATAATTTAGTAAATTCGCTACTCGTTTGGCACCAAACTCTTAGGGAATATGTTAACTATTCGAACATAAAAACAAAGAAATGAATCAGGAAATCAAAGAAGAAAAGCTAGTTAAGAAGTCGCGGATCGAGAGTTACGATATCGCGAAATCTGACGAAACCATGCACCTGGCCATCGACCTTGCGAAGTTTATTAAGGAGAATAAGTTGTATCAAAATATTCAGGGCAAGGAGTACGTAAACGTAGAAGGTTGGCAATACGCGGGTTCTCGCCTGGGCATTTTGCCCGTAGTGGAGCACGTTATTAACGTGAGCACCGATACGGAACTAAAATATCAGGCCAAAGTAAACTTACTAAACTTACGTACCGAACAGGTAGTAGGAGCTGGTTTTGCTATTTGCTCAAACAAGGAGCAAGGCAAAAAATATTACCAGGAATTTGCGATTGCCTCTATGGCGCAAACCCGGGCCATTGGTAAAGCCTACCGTAACATTCTGGCCTGGATTATCCGGGCAGCCGGTTACGAACCTACTCCCGCCGAAGAAATGGACTACTCGGGTAATACGCAGGAGGCGCCTCGCGTAGAGCAGCCGCAACCAGTAGCAGAGCCCAAAGCCATGAAAGCTGTTCCGGTAGAAGCCGAAAAACAAACTGATGTTGCCTCCGCCCCCGCTGCTTCTTCGGTGAAGTACGCTTCGGCGAAGCAAAAAGAAGAAATTATTCGCTTGTTGAATAATCCGGTAATTACGCGGCAAGAGAAAACAAAAATGCTTCTCAACATTAATAAGTTAGACGAAGAACGAGCCACGCAAGCTATCGCGAAATTGAAAAAAGTAATTGAAGACCGCGAGGAGGAACAAACTGCTGCTGCTTAATCTACTTAATTTTACATAAATACACGTTAAAGCCCGGTTCTAAGCTAACCGGGTTTTTTGTTTTATATCCTCCATTCAGATAATTTATTGCGGGTAAGCTTCTTAGTAGCAGAAGTATTTATAAATAATGCTAGTAATTCAAAGGCTTACTAGTACTTAGGCTAAGTTCAGTTTAGGTAACAAAGGATGCAAATTTTATGAGTAGGCTTTCGGTTTAGGCCGCTTTGCTTTTTTGCTACGAACTAAAAATTTTAATCCTTATTTTTGATTACTCAATTTACTGCTGCTTGGAGCCGAACATCAACCAAATTCTACAACAATACTGGCATTACAATGCTTTCCGGCCTTTGCAGGAAGATATTATCCAGTCCGTATTGGCAGGAAAAGATACCTTGGCATTATTGCCTACCGGGGGCGGAAAATCCATTTGTTTTCAGGTACCCGCTTTAGCTAAGCCCGGAATTTGTTTGGTGATATCACCGCTGATTGCGCTCATGAAGGATCAGGTAGAGCAATTGCAAAAACGAAATATCCCGGCCGTGGCGATTCATTCCGGTTTAAATAAACACGAAATCGATATTATCCTGGATAATTGCGTATTTGGGCAAGTAAAGTTTTTGTACTTATCGCCGGAGCGCTTACAGACGGATATTTTTCGGGAACGGGTAAAACGAATGTCGGTAACTTTACTGGCCGTAGATGAAGCACACTGTATTTCAGCTTGGGGCTATGATTTCCGGCCGGCGTATTTACAGATAGCTTCTCTGCGGGAGTTGTTACCCGCTGTTCCCCTCATTGCCCTTACGGCCACCGCCACCGAAGTGGTAAAACGCGACATCCAGGAAAAACTATTATTTACTAACGGCCAGGTATTTCAGCAAAGTTTTGCCCGGGCCAATTTATCGTATTCCTGTTTGGCCACCGAGGATAAATCAGGCCGCTTATTAGGCATCCTGCAGAACGTGCCGGGTAGCGCCATTGTGTACGTGCGTAGCCGCCGCCAAACCGTAGAAACAGCTAAATGGCTGCAAGCAAGGAAGATTTCTGCGGGAGTTTACCACGCCGGATTATCTTTTGCCCAGCGAAATCAAGCGCAGCAACAATGGATTGAAAACAAAACGCGGGTAATAATTGCCACGAATGCCTTCGGGATGGGAATTGATAAACCGGATGTTCGCCTGGTAGTGCACCTTGATTTGCCCGAAACATTAGAGGCTTATTACCAGGAAGCGGGCCGGGCCGGGCGCGACGGCCGCTATGCGTACGCAACCGTATTGCTCGGGCCAGCCGATACCGCTGATTTACGCACCAAAGTAACGGAAGCGCACCCGCCCGTAGAAACGTTGAAACGCGTTTACCAAGCCTTAGCCAATTATTACCAGCTAGCCGTAGGGAGCGGGGAGCTAAGTGCTTTCGATTTTAGAATCGATGATTTTACGCGTACCTACAAACTAAAAGCGCTGGAAGTGCATCATGCCATTCGGAAACTGGAAACGGAAGGATTACTGCAATTAAACGAAGCTTTTTATTCGCCGTCCAAAGCTTTTTTTGCCGTTAACCACGAAGAAATGTACAAATTTCAGGTAGCTCATCCGGAATTTGATGCGCTGTTAAAAACCTTACTGCGGATTTACGGCGGAAATTTATACACCAGTTTTGTAAAAGTAAGTGAGCGACAAGTGGCGGAATACCTGCGTACTACCGAAGCCGCCGTACGAAAATCTTTAGAATACCTGCACCAAAGAAGTATTGTTGAATACGAACCGCAACACGAAGCACCCCAATTATTATTTACCACTCCGCGGTACGATGCTGCGAGCTTGCCACTTGACCAAAAGAAACTTAACCATTTCCGGAAAACTGCCATTCAAAAAGCCGAAGCAGTAACTCATTATCTGCTTACTACCAACCAATGCCGGACGCAATTACTATTAGCGTATTTCGGGGAAATTACCGACGAAAACTGCCGGGTTTGCGATTATTGTTTAGCCCGTAAAAAAGCTCAACGAAAGGAAAATCAAGAACAGGCCTTGCAGGAAAAGTTGTTGCAGTACCTGGCTCAAGAACCATTGCACCCCAAAGCATTAACCGCGCACTTTGAGCCAAAGTTTACCACCGAGTTAACTACTCTGATTCGGGAATTGCTGGAAACCGGAAAATTAAAGTACGATACCCAAGGCAAATTAAGTCTGACTAAATAAAGTAGAGTAGCGGGAAAAATCAATTAAAAAGGACGGTATCAATGGCCCATAATTACGAGAGATGTCGCTCCGGCTCCGCCGCAATAACCACTTACGAAGCAATAACTCACTTGCATCTTGCTAAACAATGGCTAATTGCGTAACAATAGCCTGCTGTCCGGTTAGCTATATTATTTTACTAGGAGATTTTGAAGATTTACAAAAGCGCACCACTCTGAATAATTTTACCGCCTCGGCTGTGTATTTCCGCTTTGGCTTTTTCGAATCCTTCCATACTGATAGGTCGCGTGGCGTCTTCGATTAAGTAGGTTTTAAAGTTTTGTTCCAGGGCATCTTTCACGGAGAAAAATACGCAGTAATCGGCGGCTAAACCGGCTACAAATACCTGGCGTACTTGTTTACCCCTTAAATAATCGGCTAATCCCGTGCTTTTCCGGTGGCCGTTGTCGTAAAATCCGCTGTAGGAATCTATTTCCGGGTCCGTGCCTTTTCGAAATATAGCTTCTATTCTATTTTGCTCCAACTCAGAGGAAAAAGCCGCTCCCATTGTGCCTTGCACGCAATGGTCGGGCCAGAGTACTTGGTCTAAGCCGTTTAAATCAACAGTATGGAACACTTGCTGCTCCGGATGTTGCGAGGCAAAACTTTTATGCGCGCTGGGATGCCAGTCCTGGGTAGCCACCACTAAATCAAACTGAGGTTGCAACTGGTTAATAACCGGAATTACCTGGTCGCCGGCGGGCACGGCTAAACTACCCCCCGGTAAAAAATCGTTCTGGATATCAATTAAAAGTAAAGCCTTCATGATGGTACTGTTCTGGGTAAAGTATCAATAATTATGTAGCTTTTAAGTTGCCGGCAATATCCGGGTGCGGAGTTCTCCAAAGCCTATCCGGATGCCATTACGTTCGCCGTAGCCTTTAAAAATAACGGTATCACCATCTTCCAGGTAAGTCCGCGAAATATTATCCGGCAATATAATAGGCTTACTGCCATTCCACGATAGCTCCAGCAAAGAGCCATAAGAATCTGGCTCGGGGCCGCTCACGGTGCCGGAAGCAAAGATATCCCCGACCTGAATGTTGCAGCCGTTGCTTGTTATATGCGCGAGCTGCTGATTCATATTCCAGTACAGATAACGGGTGTTCGATTGACTAATTAAGGCCGATGCCTGCGGGTGCGCCTGCAGGTATACCTTTAAATGAAGATCCAGGTGTTTGTTGCCCGCATACTCCAGGTAAGGCAATACTGCTGGGGTCTGCGCCGGGCCAGCTACCCGGAAAGGTTCCAGCGCATCGAGGGTAACTACCCACGGGGATACAGACGAAGCAAAACTCTTCCCCTGAAATGGTCCCAATGGTACGTGTTCCCAGCGTTGGATATCGCGCGCTGACCAATCATTGAATAACACCAATCCAAAAATAAGTTCATCGGCCTCTGCCGTAGAAACTGCCGTACCTAAAGTCGTATTTACGCCCGCGATAAAAGCTATTTCTAGTTCAAAATCCAGTTGTTGGGTGGGCATAAAAGCGGGGAGGGGCGAATCGCTGAATTTTACCTGTCCTTTCGGGCGATGAATACTGGTGTTGGAAACCACAATAGAAGGAGCCCGGCCGTGGTAGCCAATTGGGAGGTGTTTCCAGTTCGGCGAAAGGGCATTTTCCGGGTCGCGGAAGAGCAGCCCGACGTTAGTAGCATACTCCAGACTAGCCTGAAAATC
>Ga0115848_101209_pt1 | contig 10740 bp, 8 predicted proteins | sample InSIn3gowninarea_FD_83862 | JGI IMG/M metagenome (GOLD analysis project Ga0115848, IMG submission 83862)
ATCTTCCGTTGGATGTACATCTTTTGTCGTTCTGATTAGAAGTTGTGAATTCAACTCCCTTTCCAATAAAGAAATATGAGAAGATATTGTTGGCTGTGTTAAAAATAATTTATTAAAAGAACCAATAATTATGAGAGAAGAAGGTTCGGGAACAAGAAAAGAAATAAAAGAGCTTTTAAACGTCCATAATTTTGAAAGTAAAAATTTAAATGTAATCGCTACATTAAATTCTGTAGAATCAATAAAAAGATCTGTACAAAATAATATGGGAATTTCCATCATGTCAAATGTAGCAGCAGATGATTTTATAAAAGATCAAAAGGTTTTAGCCTTTGATTTTAAAGGAATGAGCATGTATAGAAATTTATATATAGTGAGAAATAAAGAAATGTATATATCAAAGTCGGCTTTAAAATTTATTAAATTTATAAGAGAATTTTTTAGAGAAGAAGTAAAATTTGCAGAGAATATTGACTAAAGGAGAGGGTGAAAAATGATATATTTAGATAATGCAGCTACAACTATTAAAAAACCTCAATGTGTTATAGATGCAGTAGTATTAGCCATGACACATATGGGAAATGCTGGTCGTGGGGCTACTACTGCATCTCTAGATGCATCTAGAGTAATTTATGATACTAGAGAAAAGATTTCAGATTTATTTAATCTACAAAATCCGTCACGTGTAGCTTTTACGTCTAATTCAACAGAAAGTTTAAACACAGCCATAAAAGGAGTATTAACTAACAAAGATCATGCAATAACTACAGCACTTGAGCATAATTCTGTTCTTCGTCCCCTATATGAGTTACAAGAAGAAGGTATGGATTTATCTATTGTAGATTGTGATGAGAATGGAAATTTAGATTACAATGATTTTGAAAAATTAATAAAAGATAATACGAAGGCTATAATATGTACTCATGCATCAAATCTTGTTGGAAATGTACTAGATTTGAAGAAAATAGGTTCAATAGCTAAGAAATACAATTTAATATTCATAGTAGATTCTTCGCAAAGTGCAGGAGTATTTGAAATAGATATGCAAGATATGAATATTGATATTCTTTGTTTCACAGGTCACAAGGGACTTTTGGGACCTCAGGGAACAGGAGGGCTTTGTGTAAGAGAAGGAATATATGTTAAACCATTAAAAGTTGGTGGAAGTGGTGTAAATACTTTCTCAAAAACTCAACCAGTAGAAATGCCAACTCATTTAGAAGCAGGAACTTTAAATGGACATGCCATAGCAGGTCTTAATGCAGCGCTAGATTATTTAAAACAAGAAGGAATAGATAATATTCGAAGAAGAGAAGAAGAGTTAATGTTTAGATTTTACAATGGAATAAAAGATATAAAAAATATTAAAATTTTTGGAAACTTTGAGAATAAAAGAGCAGCTATTGTGGCTTTTAATGTTGGAAATATAGACTCAGCATTATTTTCAGATGAGTTAAGTTTTGTATATGATATATCAACTAGACCAGGAGCTCACTGTGCACCACTTATGCATAAAGCAATGAATACTGTAGAACAAGGTGCAGTTAGATTTTCTTTCTCTCACTATAATACGGAAGAAGAAATAGACACTGCCATAAAAGCAGTTAAAGAAATTGCTGAAAGTTACCAAGATCAAGCATAAATTAAAAATAAGGTTTCAAGGAAGGAAAGAAAATGAGAGAAAAACAATTAAGATTAATCGTTACATTTAACACAACAACGGGGGCTATGGCAATGGAGAAAGCCTGTAAGAGTGAAAATGTACCGGGAAGGCTAATTCCAGTACCTAGACAAATTTCTGCTGGATGTGGTTTATCATGGCTTTGTAACAAAGAAGATAAAGAAAAAGTAGAAAATCTTATAGCTGATAAAAATATAGAGATTAATAATATACATGAGATAATGATGTAATTAAAAGGGAGTAGTAATTTTATGGATTACTACTCTCTTTTTTAATTAAAAATAAATTCAACTTCTTGTTAAGTTTTTTTATTATACTTTATATAAAAACCTAGCATTATCAAGCAAATAATTATAAATAAAAATGAGTATATGCTTAAAGAAAATCCATAACTTTTATAATATAAAGCTACGAAAGTTATAATACTTAAGAGTATTACAAATTTATATACTAAAGAAAATTTCATAAAATTACTCCTTAAATAATTTAGTGTTTAAGTAATTAGTATTCTACATAAACATACATAGACCTTTTTTAAAAATTATTTAGTAAGTATATTTTAAGAGTTATATTACTTTATTTAAAGTTGTATATTAAAGGATTAATAATAAAAATGATAAAAATTGTAAATTTAATATTGCAAAATAACAAAAAAGAAAGTATTATATGAATATAAGAACATATGAATAATTGTTCACATATTATATTGAGGAGTATACAATATTTAGGGGGGAGATAAATGTCAACAGAGGTTTTAGTAAAGAAGGATTTTGTTCTTGGCGGTTTAACATGTGCTCATTGTGCAGAAGAAATCGAAAAAGGTGTAAAAAAAATAGACGGTATAATAGATAGTAATATGAACTTTGTAAATAAGAAGTTAACTGTTCTATTTGATTCTGATTGTAATGAAGAACAAATAATAAAAAAGGTCATATCAAAGATAGATTCAATAGAATCAGGACTTGATATACAAGTTGTGGAGAAGAAAGTAAGAAGAGTATCTACAAATAAAGTAGAAATAAACAAAGAAAAGCAAAATAATAAAAAAGAGCTTATCTTAGGTGGATTAACATGTGCACACTGTGCAGAGAAAATAGGCCATACAGTATCAAAAATACATGGAATAGTAAATAGCAATTTAAATTTTGTAAATAAAAAGTTATCACTAGAAATAAATTCTAATGCTAATGAAGAAGATTTAATAAAACAAGTAATAGCAAAAATTGATTCAATAGAGCCAGGACTTGATATACAAGTTAATAATGATAAAAAACATCATATAAATCTTAATGCAGCTACAGTTACTACTAAAAAAGTAAAAACAGAAGCTGTAAAAGAAACTAGAAAGAAAGCAAAATTCTCATTAAATAGTGAAAAATTAAAATTAATTAAGCTAATTATCGGTGCTTTAGTATTTATGTTTGCTTTCTATCAAGAAATGACAGGACAAGAAACTAGCTATTCAATATTTGTATTTATAGCATCATATGTAATAATAGGTGGAGATGTTTTATACAAAGCATTTAGAAATATTACAAGAGGTAGGGTATTTGATGAAAACTTCTTAATAACTGTGGCAACAATAGGTGCTATTGGAACAGGAGAAGCCTCAGAAGCAGTTGGAGTTATGTTATTTTACAAAATAGGTGAATACTTACAAGAATTAGCGGTTGGAAAATCAAGAAAATCTATATCTGAATTAATGCAAATAAGACCAGATGTAGCTAATCTAAAGGTAGGTAGTGGGATTGAAGTCGTGGACCCTGAAGAGGTAGAAATAGGTGATTATATAGTTGTTAAACCAGGGGAAAAAGTTCCTTTAGATGGTGTGATAGTTGAAGGAAGTTCGATGGTTGATACATCTGCATTAACTGGAGAATCAGTACTTAGAAGTGTTAAAAAAGGTGATGAGCTATTATCTGGATTTATTAATAAAAATGCTTTATTAACTGTAAAAGTAACTAAAGATTTTTCACAATCAACCGTATCTAAAATATTAGACATGGTTGAAAATGCTAGTAGTAAAAAATCAAAAACAGAAAACTTTATATCAGTATTCTCAAGATATTATACTCCAGTAGTAGTTACATTAGCAGCACTTTTAGCTGTGATACCACCTTTAGTTATAGAAGGTGCAGTGTTTAGTGATTGGGTACATAGAGGATTAATCTTCTTAGTTGTATCTTGTCCATGTGCATTAGTTTTATCTATACCATTAAGTTATTTCAGTGGAATAGGTGTGGCATCTAAAAATGGTATCCTTATAAAAGGTAGTAACTATTTAGAAGCTTTAAGATATGTTGATACAGTTGTATTTGATAAAACTGGTACTTTAACAGAAGGTGTATTTGATGTTGTTAGTATAAAAGCTGTAGATGTTTCTGAAGAAGAATTAATAAAATTTGCATCTATAGCAGAGGCTAATTCAAATCACCCTATAGCAAAATCAATTTTAAAATACTACAATAAGCAAGTTGATTTAAATAAAATAGAGCAATATGAAGAAATAGCAGCTCACGGTATAAAAGTAAAATATGAAAATAACACTATATTAGCTGGTAATGAAAAATTAATGAAAGCTAATAATATAAAAATAGAAAATAATACTGAAGTTGGAACAGTAGTTTATGTTGCTGTAAATAACAAGTTTATTGGTTATATAGTTATAGCTGATAAGATTAAGAAAGATAGTGAAAAAGCTATAAAAGCTATAAAAGAACAAGGCATTAAGAAAACAGTAATGTTAACAGGTGATAATAAAGAAGTTGCTGAGTCAGTGGCAAAAAAATTAAAGATAGATAAAGTATTTTCTAATTTATTACCAAATGAAAAAGTAGAGAAAATAGAAGAGCTATATGTTAATAGAAATGAAAAAGAAAAGATTGCATTTGTTGGTGATGGTATAAATGATGCACCAGTGCTAGCTCGTGTAGATGTTGGTATAGCTATGGGTGGACTTGGATCAGATGCAGCTATAGAAGCAGCAGATATAGTTATAATGACAGATGAACCAAGTAAAATAGCAGAAGGTATAAAAATATCTAAAAAAACTTATAAAATAGTATGGCAAAATATTATATTTGCTTTAGGAGTAAAAGTAATAGTAATGGTATTTGGAGCTATGGGAATGGCAAATATGTGGGAAGCAGTATTTGCAGATGTTGGAGTAGCAATATTAGCAGTACTAAATGCTATGAGAATAATGAAAGATTAGTCTTATTTAAGTAAGTATACACTTAAAAGTGCATACTTACTTTTTTTGTGGAAATTATAGTGAAACAAAATCTAACTAAGTAAAAGTAAACCCAAATAATATAAAATAAATATGTTTGGAATAAATAATTCAAGAATGCAAGAGATTGTACATTTTTATATTTATTTTAAAGAAAATTTCAAATATTTTTTAAAACTATTTGAAAACAAATAAAAAGTATGTATAATTAAAACGCATGTGAAAAATATAACATATTAGCAAACCTAGAAAAATTTTATAGGAGTTAAAAGGGAGAATATTAATGAAGAAAAAAATATCTAAAGTACTAGCCGTATCAATAATAGCTACAAATATTGCATCAGCAATCGATGTATTTGCAGATGAAGTATTAAAAGAAACAACTAGTGTTGTACAAGAAAATGTAGTAGATAAAGCTCAAATAACACAATTTACTTTACAAAAAAACAGTAATTTTGAAGAGTATAATGCAAAATTTAGAGTAGACACACAAAATATCAGATCAATATCTAATAATGGAGGTCAATATGCATCAAGTGCTATAACAAAGGCTATAGATGGAAATCCTTCTACCCATTGGGAGACAGGAAAGCCAAATAGTGATATCTTTAAAAATGAGGTTGTAGTAGAATTTAATGAAATTCAATCAATTAATAGAATTGCATATGCACCAAGGCAAGATTCAGCTAAAGGAAAAGGATACCCAATTAAGTTTGAAATTTATTCGTCTATAACAGGAGATGATAAAGATTTCAAATTAGTATGTACAGGAGAACATTCATCAACAGGAGAGATGATGCAGTTCAAATTTAATACTATAAATACAAAAAAAATTAAATTTGTATTTGTAGAGGCTAATAATAATTGGGCAAGTGCATCAGAATTTTGGTTCTATAAAGAAGATCCAATATCTGATAAAATAGATAGATTATTTATCGATTCTAATATGAATGCTGTAAGTGAAGAATTTAATTCTATAGAAAAGATTAATACTTTAGAAGAAGAAGTAAAATCACATCCATTATATGAATTATATAAAGAAGATTTAGAAAATGCAAAAATATTAATAACTAAAAACAAGATAGAAGCAGGTGTAGCAACTACTCAAAGTTTTAAAAATTATGATAATGAAGCTTATTCTGAATTATTTAGAGTTCCTTTATCTAATATAGCTTCAATAAAGAATAATGCAGGTCATTATGCTAGTCAAGTTATTAATTTTGCTGCAGATGGAAATTTAGATACATATTGGGAAACTAATAAAGGTAATAGTATTACTTTTAACAATGAAGTTGAAGTGCAGTTCAAAACGCCAATTACTATAAACAGAGTAGTTTATGGTGCAAGAAAATCTGATTGTAAAGGATTTGCTGAAACATTTGAAATATATGCATCAAAAACTTCTAAAGGTGACACATATGAATTAGTTGCAACAGGTACACACAATAAAACTACAGGACAAGTAGAAGCTAAATTTAATCCAACAGAATTTAAGAGGCTTAAATTTAAATTTGTAAAATCTGATCAAAATTGGGCAACTTTAAATGAAATATCATTCTATAAAGAAGATAGGTTATCTAATAAAGTAGATGAATTATTTACTGATGGAACAATGAGTAAAGTTAGTGAAGAATTTAATAGTGCAGAAAAAATAGAAGCTTTTGAAAAAGAAATTAAAAATCATCCTTTATATAATGATTTTAAAGAAGATATAGATTTAGCAAAGGATTTAATTTCTAATCCTCAAAGTGAAAATTCATTTGAGTTAGAAAGAAGAGGAGATTCTGTAAGCAAATCTTCACAAAAGAAAGTTTGGAACTTCCAAGACTGGCAAGCTACAGGGTATAGAGCAAAACCAGGAGATAAAATAACAGTATATGTCGATGTTGAAGATGGAGAACCGGTACCAATACTTATATATAAACAAATATTAAATCAACACGGTAGCTCAACTAAATTCAACTTGAAGAAAGGTAAAAATATAATAACAATACCAGAATATAATACAAGCTCAGATCCAATACCTGAAGGTACTACATTAGGTGGAGGGTTATATTTTACTAATTACTCTAGTGATAAACAATCTAGAGCTCCTAAGATAAGAATAGTTGGTGCAGAGAAGTGTCCAGTATATAAATTAGGTGAAACTGATGATAAAGAAATAATGAAAGAGTTAGAAGAATATGTTGCTAAGGTAAAAGAAAACCCTAACTCAGTACCAGATATGTTTGATATTAGCTCAAATAAAACATTAAATTTTGTTAAAGCCACAACAGCTCTCGAGTGGTATAAAGCCAATAATAAAACTCCTAAATATACTGCCGAAAAATGGGATGAAACAATAGCTTTAGCTATGGAATTCTGGGGATTTGATAATTCTAGTGACCTCCACTGCGATTACAATTTTAGAATAATAAATACTACTAAAAACCTTACAGGTGGAGCATTTATGAATGCAGGTAATGGTGTAATAGGTATAAGACCTGCGAATCAAGATGTTATACTTAGTGCTGCTAGAGGTTGGGGAATTATTCACGAATTAGGCCATAATCTTGATACATCTGGAAGAACAATAGCTGAGGTTACTAATAATATCCTTCCACTATATTTTCAATCTTTAGAAGGGAATGAAACAAGAATAACTCAACAAAATATATGGGAAAACAATACATATCCTAAAGTTGGATTAGATGATTATTCACAAAATCAATTATATAATACTGCAGATAGTACTCATTTAGCACAATTAGCTCCACTATGGCAGTTACAAATATATGACAATAATTTCTATCCTAAATTTGAAAAACAATTTAGAGAAAATAACTTTGGAAATAAAAATAGAGAAGATATATATAGATCTTGGGTGAAAGCGGCTTCTAATGCTTTAAGATTAGATTTAACAGAGTTTTTTGCAAGACATGGTATACGTGTAAGTAATGAAGTAAAAGAAGAATTATCTAAGTATCCAAAACCTGATAAAAGAATAGAATTTTTAAATGATTCTGCTTTGCATTATAAGGGAAGTGGATTTACGGATGATACAAAAGTAAATGTAACTAAAACTAGCAATGGTCAAAACTTAAAATTATCATTTGATATAAATGAAGAAAATAAAAATGATTTATTAGGATATGAAATACGTAAAGATGGAAAATATATAGGTTTCACTGGAAAATCTAACTTTACAGATATAGATGTAAATTTAGATGAAAATCATCTATATACTATTACACCTTACGATAAAAAATTAAATACATTAGATAGCATCCAGTTAAGTTCTTTAGATTCTTCAATAGCTTCCAATCCAGTGGTAACATTATCATTAAATGAAAAGTTTGATGAAAAATTATATGTAACAGCACAAGATGTTAAAGGTAATGATGTAACAGATAATGTAAAAGTAAAATACAGTAATATAGATGTAACTAAACGTGGTCAATATGAAATAATTTATAGCATATTAAATTCTAATGGCAGTGAAACTACAAGTAAAACAAAAGTTAATGTAGTAAGTCAAATAGATTACTTAAGTGATTTAACTCCTAAGTCTGCAAAAAATGGCTGGGGAACTATGAGAAAAGATAAAAGTATAGATAATGGAGTAATAGGTCTTACTAGAAAAGATAAAATAGTTACTTATGATAAAGGTCTTGGATTACATGCTAATGCTGAAATGGTATATGATTTAACTGGTAATAATTATGATTATTTTGAGTCTTATATAGGTGTAGACCAAGCTATGAAAGACAGTAAATATTCTTCTATTATATTCAAAGTTTTAGTTGATGGAGAAGAAAAATACAATAGTGAATTAATGAAAAGTAGTGATGAACAAAAATATGTTAAAGTAAATATTAAAAATGCAAAAGAATTAAAATTAATAGTAACTGATAGTGGTAATGGAAATACTGCAGACCATGCCGATTGGGCAGATGCTAAGTTAACTACAAGTAATGCTAAACCAACTATAACGATAGAAAATAAAAATTACAACCTAGGTAAAAAAGCTGATTTCATGTTTATTAAGAAAAATAGTAAACTTGACCTAATGAACGGCATTATTGCAAATGACAAAGAAGATGGGGATATAACTTCAAGCATAATAGTAAATGATGGTGGATTCTCAACAGATAAAGCAGGGCAACACTCAGTAACTTATGAAGTAAAAGACAGTGATTCAAATATAACTACAAAAAATAGAAAAATTGTAGTTTATGATGAAAGTACTTATTTATCAGATATGGACTGGGTATCAGCTAAAACTGGTTGGAGAACAGTCGTGAAGGATATGGCAGTTGGTACAACTAAAAAGATAAAACTTAATGTTGATGGAGAAGTAAAAATATTTGATAAGGGAATTGGTGCTGCTACAAATGCAGAAATATCATATAACCTTGGAGGAGATTATAAATACTTTACAACATATTTAGGAACTGATAAAAATTATAATTTAGGAAGTACAACTATAAGATTTAGAATATTTGCAGATGGAAAGGAAGTATATACTTCAGACGTAATTAGAACAAATACTCCAGCAGAATATGTAGCTTTAGATGTTGCAGGAGTTAAAGAACTTGTTTTAGTTGCAGATGATGTAGATGGAAACTTAGTAGGGGATTTTACATCTTGGGCAGATACTAAATTATATCAATATTAAAATCTAAAAAGTAATAAATTAATATAAAACTAAAATTTAAAGGCTACCACAAATTATATTTGTGATTAGCCTTCTTTATTTATAAACATAAAATTATTAATTTAAGAGGTATTATAGCTTTAAATATATATGATAATATAAATATACAGAAGGAACGTATATTTATATGAATAATTAAGGATGAAATAAGTGGTATATAAATTACTACATAGATTTTAATAGAGAGGAAAGTTTAAATATGGACAAGAAAGTATTTCATTGTAATGTAGAATTAACGATGGATATTATAGGGGGAAAGTGGAAGGCTCTAATCATACACCAAATAAGGATACATAAAAATATAAGATATGGAGAATTGAAGCGAAAAATACCAAATATAAATGAAAGAGTTTTAACTAGACAACTTAGAGAATTGGAAAGAAATAGATTAATTAAAAGAAAAGTATATGATGAAGTTCCTATAAAGGTGGAGTACTCACTTACAGAAATAGGAAAATCTCTAGCACCCATATTATTTGAATTAGGCGAATGGGGTAAGAAATACAATAAAAAATTTGATTATGGGACAATAGATTTTTATGATGACTGTGAAAAGTAAATGTATACATATGGCTAATAATGTCTGTACTTGTTGCGTTATATAGTATTGTATATAATATAAATTATTATCATAAAATAATAAAAACAAGATAAGAAAAGAGGCTGTAAAAATGGATGCAATAACTATGATAAAAGAAAGAAGAAGTATTAGAAAGTTTAAAAATGAAAAAGTAGATAGAGAACTTATGAGAGAAATAGTAGATATAGCAAAATGGGCTCCATCATGGGTTAACTATCAAATAGCAAGATACACTCTAGTTGATGATGAAGAAGTAATAAAAGAATTAGCAAATGAAGGTGTTAATGGATTTGTTTATAATATGGATACATTAAAAAATGCAAAAGGTGTAGCTGTATTAAGCTTTGTAAAAGGCAAAAGTGGGAAAATGGATGAAAATGGAGATGAATACGCAACTACAAAAAATAATGTTTGGGAAGTATTTGATGCAGGTATAGCTTGTCAAACTTTCTGGTACTGAGTTAGGGTTTTCTTTTACCTTAGCAACATATTCTTCTAACTCTTTCATTATTTCTTTATCATCAGTTTCACCTAATTTATATACTGGACAC
>Ga0115848_101210_pt1 | contig 10726 bp, 3 predicted proteins | sample InSIn3gowninarea_FD_83862 | JGI IMG/M metagenome (GOLD analysis project Ga0115848, IMG submission 83862)
GAAAACCCCGGTCCGGGCATACAAGGGGATAAATGCAGGCTTCGACTCAGATGCCAGAACATTCTCCGTCGTCCGTTGCTTGGTCGCTCTCTCTCATATATGTCATTGTCTAATTTCATCGCTTCCGGGGGGTGTAGTAGGTAGGCTTATAATCGATCGGATGGGAGTCCTCGAAAGTGAGCTCTACGAACTGGTTGTTATTTCGATTAGACAGGCGTCAAAAGTAATCAAGTCTTGGCTTCTCGACCAGCGGCTCCAATTACAGCAATGAAAGAAGTGTCTTATTAGCTGGTAGCTGGCAAATGCAAATCCCCATGGGAACTCTAAGAGGCCCAATGCATTCGCCGAGCAAGCCGAATCAACTGAATCAATTGCATCAACAGAAGCAGCTGAATCACTCGCATCAGCTATTTCGTCTGCGCAACCAAGGGACAGAACAGCAAGAAGAGGAGCATCCTCGCTCAATCTGATAATAGGACTGCTAGCCCCCCTTATGACTAATAATAAGAATAGTACTTATCACCCTCCCTTAGTTCCAAACATGGTTTTCAAACCCCAAACCTTTGGCTTAAGCCTATCAATCAAGCAGTTCTTATACTCCTTCGTATCGGAGCCTCTTGTCGTATATCCCAGTCTCATTCGTACCGCCCGGATCAAGCAAGTCCGTTTCCGTTGCTGTTGCTTATCCCCTATTGGTATCACCACCTCATGTAGCTCGCCATGCCCATGCACTTGGCCATCTCGTGGATCTGAACCAAGCCCTGGCGTAGGAGATTCTTACTAGAGGGGGAATCGCAACTGGATCTACCCAAACCTGAATTTTGGCTTGTTGCCGCGCATATACTCGCCGATTGTTCCAAAGAAATTGGTGATGTCACTTCTTTCTATGCCTGCTGGGATGTGGGAACCATAAAGGTGCTCTTTCTTCAGCTGAGTTATCATCTGCACTTTCTTTCCTTCTTGCTGTTATGACATCGTTTATACTTTTATTGATACGAACGATAACCGTACGAATGCTTCTTCCTCGTCTCAGCCAAAGAAGAATGAAGAAGGCTAGCCGGGTTGGTTGGAAAAGATTGTATCCATACCCAATAAGGATGGAAGGCTAAGAATGTGTGTGGACTAGCTTGACCTAAAGTAAAGAAAGCCTGCCCAAAATCTTTCCCTTAAAGAAAGTGGATCTACCGAACGAATAAAAGGAATTGAGTTGGGCCTCTTAACTTAAAACACCGAAAAGCATTTTCCTTGTCTCTGACCTATCTATCAATCCATCATCGTTTTGAATGCACTCCCGGTTGGCGGGTGGGTTGAAAGGGAGGGGTCTCGGCTTTATCCATTCGTCTATAGATAGAACGATTCGTATGTCCGGGTGCGCCCCTACAGAGAAAGCCGGTTAGGAAGGAGCACTGGAGCAGTGAGAAAGAAATAGGTAGGCATTGGCCAGCCCAACTTCGGGAATCTACAGGATGGAATAGATGGCCAGGCGATACATACTTTTCCTCCTTTCTCCCATCCGAGAATGATTATGGGGGAGATAGTTTAGAGAGAGGCATTCCCCTAACTATAGAGAACCTCAATTTGGAGAAGACAATGGCGGGTCGGGCGGTTCCACATAAAGCCCACAGCCGGAGGCAACTAACTGAATATCCTTTTCTTCAATTTAGAAAGCGCAATCACAACTCTAGAAGCTAATCCTCTTACTAGCGGACTTCCATCTCAAGCAGCTCCTTCTATAAGACCTTGGTCAATCAGTTCCTTTTACTCATATTCATGTGCTGCGGATTCTCGAACAAGAACAGCAGATTCAATGCCATCCTCTTCTACTAGTGATTAATGTGCGAAAACAGCCTCTTCTGGGCATGTCCCTGAGACTAGTGCAATCCGGGCATTTCGGGAGAAAACCGTTAGCAAGAAATCCCTCTCGCCAAGAAGACTAAATGATAAAGAACCTTCCTTGCCTTACTATGATTCCCATCTCGAAATCAAACCTGTTAAAATCAATATATGAATATGGAACCTCGCTTCGGAAACCATTATTGAACACCTTTCGAGTTCTGTTGATCCCCTTCGGTTATGCATTCGCGTTCCCTGCTCACTCTCATAGCTATCTACCCCTCTGCAGCATTGAAATTGAGGCCATCTGTCCCGGCACTTAAGAGTGGATCTGGATATTGTGCATTTGGTCATGCTGCCCAACAATCAATAAGGGAGGGGAGCTGGAGTTGATGTTTCCGAAGTAACCGGTGGGGAGAGCAATTCAAGTCGTTTAGAAAGGAAGAAAGCTCCAAAACCGGAAGAGGGTCGTTAAGTCGTATCCGTTGACAGAGGCGAAGAGTGAATCAATGGGGCAGAACCCTGGTAAGCTCGCTCGAACAACCACAAGATGAATCACTCGACCCGGGCATACGTATATAACAACATGACAAATCATCCTTGCACTAGGAAGCGCAAGCCCCTCCGGGACCTTCCTTTCTCGACTGTGCCAGCAAAGCATTTCAGCTCGGAAGCTCTTCTGTTCTTTGGCTTTCGCCTTCTCCGGAACATTCTGGGCTGGGTTCAATGCTGCTGCTGCTGCTTCATCCTACCGCTGGTGATCGACCTGCCTCATGACCCCCGGCAAGCTTCTAAAGTCCCACCTATGGCCAAGCCAAACAACTAACTGAAGGTCGAGGGGACAAGAGCATTCCAGCTTATTCCGCTCCTCCCTCGCACTACTATTGTATACGTCTTTTTGGTTGAAGTCTCTCTCCTTTCAATCGATTCATTGCAATGGGAAGTGAAGTCGAAAGCAGCTTCTAAGAGTCATGGTGGCAGCCATCTGGGTCGATTGAACTCTATTCTGCCTTAAGCTCTCCTGCTTCCTTCTCCTTTCCCCACCCGATCCACCGTACCATAAAGGAGATATCGGATCACATGCCCCCACTAAGCCGTATCCAGGTGGGTAAATCAAGAATGCACATAGGTGGGCTCGACCGGTACTATCAGTTGTTAAGACGTATATAATAGATGATGGATATTCGAAGCCAGATCCACCACCGGCAGTCACTTCTTCGAAGAGGCGAGGCAGGGGGGCATAGAAGGGAGTTACTGAAGCAATCTTCTCCTCGACCCATGGGTATTCCTATCCGAGTCCCTGCCGGGTTTCAGAGAAATGAACAAACAATCTTAGTCGCCCGCAGGAGAAACTATGGAAGAAATCAAGAAAGAAAGAAAAGAAGATCGATGCTTGTAACAATCATCATTCATTTCACTTAGAGTTGGGCGTTATCTTACATACGTATTTACAAGCGAACACTTTCTATTTTATAGCTTGTCTCTGGCCGATAGCTTCCCTATGATAGCTTACCTTTTGTTTCCTTGCCGCCCGGACATACCTTTTCACTATTTGCTGACTGCCTTTTGGACTCTCATTTGCCGGGCTCAACCCAAGCGCTATGCCTAATCTTACTATGATGACTTACTATGATTACTAGCTACGACCGACAAACCAACTATATACATATTATTTGCACGGCCGGGATATCGCTATGAAGAGGAGCACTGGTAGAAGAATGAGGAACAACCGTGGAATATATTTGATAGATAGTCTGTCTATTTTTGCATGGGCAGCCCAGACTTACCTATGATCCTTGCATTGATTACTGATCCTCGCATTGACTGTCCCGAAAACTAACTAGCTATTCACTGCCTCATCAGACTTACCTTTTCATGATAGCTTGCCTGGCCGGACTTACCTGTTATGCGGTCTTTCTGGGATAGCTTGTAGAAGAGGGATAGCTCGGAGCCGGTTAGATGTTTAGTACCTTGGCTGGCCTAGCGAACTATCACGTATGTCATACAGCATGGAAACACATTACATTGGTTGAGATCACATATAAAGTCGAGGAATGATATAACATCCAAATCATTCTTACGCGTGCATGGAGGAACGCAGGGGCTCAACTTAACAATAGGAAAGTTGAGGAACTTACTCGGTCGGATGGAAGAACTAACTCTCCAAAGTGGTGGGGATTACGACTAGCCTGTTACTATTACAAATTAATTGCTAAGACAAAGACTACTAATCATTAACTAAGACTGACTCAAATGATACTACCTAACATATTTCATAGTAGCTTGTCTCAATACCCCTCACTCGAACTGTAATTTTATCACTCTTTGAACATTTTCTCACTTGGATCACATAGAAGGTGCGAAGCCGCTTGTCCCTCCGGGGGCAAGGAAGATCAGTTCATTTGCTTATATTACAATGCACCCTCCTCTCCCGGTGGTCGAGCAACTAAAGTTCCTCTTATCTTTCACTGCAATTAGGAGCGGAGAGGCTCGATCGACTACCGCAAGTAAGAAGGATCGACTCTAACTACAGTTTATGGAACTGCCTCCTAACATTTGAACCGAACCCCAGGATGTAGTTCCCACTTTAGTTATTAGTTAGCCATTTCACTCAATTGAACTTAGGTGCGGACCTGGGTTTACTTTATGCTTATAAGGGAGAACAAAAGGTTAAACCCCAAGCGCTGTCAACCTTGTTTCGTAGGCCTAAACCACCTCTAACTTACTTTGACTTCTCACGTTTCTACTATTGGAAGAGATCAACCTGTCCTCTATTGGGCAATCTCCACCAGTACTTGTTATTTCACTTGCAGCATTTAAACCCACTACGCGCAGCATCTACAAGGAGCAGATTCGTTTTTCCTGATCTTGGAAGGGTGCTTAATTCAATGACTTTACCCTTAGGACATGCAGACCAATGGTAATTCCCTTACAAGTGTGCCTTGAAACATAGTTGGAATATGCCTCTCAAGCACTATGTCTGAACATCCCTTCATCCTTCTGGCCCCACTATCCAGAATGGCTCTTCATTCTTCATTAGTCTTTAGGCCAGGTGTCATTGGTATATTCGCCTTTGCGATTCACTGACAGTATAGAGGGTTGGTGTCCTTCGTGGATCCTGCACCATCAATCTGGATAGAACGAACAGTTTGCACAACCCCTTTAGTCCTTCCTTATTTCGTACCTTGCCCGATGCGGACAAGCGACTACGTCCCTCTCCCCCTTGTCGAGAGTTCGCTTGCTCACCCCCACCCAATAACGCGGAGGTTTGAACATCTTTCCCTACGAGATTGGCCATTTGACCGTGGCGGAGGTTCTTCAACCTTGACTTCCTATTGGAATATTGAGCAACGCAAGTCATTCATGCATAATGACATATATAATATATCGAATTGATGGCGGCGATGGCGGCCTGTTGTTCTTCAAGTTGATGGCGGGGGCCCCTCCCCCAAAAGAGAGTTGTTCCTAACCATATGAATGGTTAGCGTTAACACCCTATCCTCACACGTTACCTCACCCTTATGGTCGAGCCTGCTTGCGCATCATGACTGGAAGAAACGAATGGAAGAAGTGAGCGAAATCGATCGATCGACAGACCATAATGACATATATAATATATGCACTGTGGTCTGCTCGAGAAAGTGTCGAAATGACGCGTAGAATAAGAATAGCGACCTTAATCCAATCACCGTACTTATCTGTTTGTTCCCCCACCCGCGGCACTTCTTCAACTTTGACTTACTATTTGAGCTGTTTCCCTCACCATCGGAATAGTGAGTCCCTCACCATATGAATAGTGAGCCCCTACCGGGCCTACCGGGCCTCTCCTTTAGTTCTTCAAGTTGATGGCGGGGGCCCCTCCCCCAAAAGAGAGTTGTTCCTCTCCCTTTGGTCGAGCCCCCTACCGGGTCCTCTCCTCACACGACAGGCTCACCCTTGGCGGCACTTTGGTGAGGAATCGAACTCTCGACAAGGGGGAGAGGAACATCTTTCCCCTGCCTCCGGTCATCTTCATTACATTCTCCCTACGAGATTGGCCCTTTTACCGTGGCGGAGGTTCTTCAGAATGACGGGGCTAGGGCTGAAACAAGGTATTATGAGCAACTCTCGTGTGATTGGCTGGCTGGATCCAATGAATGGGTTAGTGGGCAGCACCCCATCCATACTTATAGGGTTCCAGGCATAAATAAATGAAAGGGTAAGACTCGTTCCCTCCGATCAACCTGGGGCTGGCTATTAAGGTAAGCATTCTTCCTTCGTGACAACGTGTCTGATTGGGTCTCCCCATCCCCATCCATTCAATATATATCTCTCTGTCTAGCAGGTGAAAGAGTAAACGAAGAGGTATTAAGAGCCATACCTTCCAGCAACTTGTGTGTTCGTGGCTTCTAGTGATCCCCTATCCCCTATTCCCTAATAAGGTGCTGCTTCTTCGGTCTTTCTAGGAGTGGCTCTAACAGGAAACAACTTGTAAGACCTCAAGTTCTAGGACGGCAACTATAGAGTGTATTTCATTGGGTAGTATGAGAAAGGTATAAAGAGTTCCCTACAGCAACTTCATTTCCTGGTCTAATATGTGTGTGGGTAAAGGTAATTCCATCCAAAGTGTCTAGGGTTCTGGGAGTAAAAGAGAAAGGTAAGGCGCTATCCACCCGTGACAGCTTGTAAGGCTAAACATGTCCTGACCCAAACTAGGTGATTCCAGGTCTCTAGGGCTGGCTATAGATCTCCCTCCTCGTTCGTTCAGGTAAATAGAAACCAAGGGTTAGGTCTGAGGCATAGGTTTCAAAGTCTAGTTCCAAGGCAGAGTTGATAGGCTGGAGGGATGAGAGTCTAGAAAGAGGTGAACTGGCTTTAACATAACGGGTATGCTGTAACTCCTTCCTATCCTGCCATGGTTTCGCCTTTTTAGTTGCACCCACCAGGCATGGAGAAGTGGTTAGTTGCACCAGGTAATGCAATAATTTGTAAGGTGGTTGCACCTCACTCAACTCTCGTTATGGGTTCTGGCATTGATCTGAATGGACTGCTGGAATGGCCGTACCGTAAGCTGTGTGCCGTAAGCCATTAGCCGTAGCTTTCCGTGTGCTGTACTGTGCTGGGTGTAAACATACGCCACTAACCAACCGAATCAAAGCCGTTCGCTGCGCACATAAAGCCATTCACAAAAGCCATTCACTGAAACCACAGCACATAGCCTTGTCCCGGGCACATAATCGTTCACAGCACATAGTCCCTTGCCCCACGAGCTAGGTAAAACTATCACTCTAGCAACACCACGAGCTAGGCCTCACTCTAGCAAAACTATCCACTCTCTTGCGTATGGCGCGGGTCATCTCTCTTCCGGTGGGGAACATGGGGAGCAATGAGAAAGCAAGCAAACCCGTGTCAAGTTCCTCTTCATCTGCAGGGATGTAAAGATCGAGAAAGCAAGAGACCTACCTTCGTCAAGCAGCAAGTTGAATCAGCAGGGATTTCTCGCTCGACCATAAGGACCTTTAGGTGCTCGACCATAAGCCCCCCCACCCAATAAGTAAATTGAATGCGTAAGCAGGCTCGACTGTTAAGGATGCGTAAGCAGGCTCGACTGATAAGGACCTTTAGGTGCTCGACCAAAAGGACCTTTAGGTGCTCGACTGATAAGGCCGCCATCGAGAGGCCGCCATCACCCTTTAGGGGGCTCGACTGATAAGGACCCTTTAGGGGGCTCGACCACCGCCTTTTAGTTACTTATTTGAGAGGGGCACCCAATAAGTAAATTGAAGAGGAGAGGAGAGGAACTTTAGTTGCTCGACCATAAGCCCCCCACCCAATAAGCAAACCCAAACCGGCAGCTAGTTACTTATTTGAGAACCCAATAAGTCAAATGAAAGCACACTCGACTGTCAAGGATGCGTAAGCAGGCTCGACCAACGCCTTTTAGTTACTTATTTGAGAGCCCAATAAGTCAATTGAACCTTTAGGGTGCGTAAGCACGCTCGACTAGTAAGGACCCTTTAGGGGGCTCGACCATTTTTTGACTTATTTGAGGGGCAAATAAGTAAATTGAAGAGGTGCTCGACCAAAAGCCCCCCACCCAATAAGCAAACCCAAGAGGGGCTCTCAATCTAGGGAGAGGAATTCATTTCATTGACCTTCTTCAGTAAGTCAGATCTATAATACTGACCACGCTTACCGGGTGGCAGAGAGAGTAGTTAGTGTGCGAGTCATTACGGGCAAGACTGCTTGTTCGCACAGCCCACCAAAAAGTGGGGGGAAATGGGAGGCGCGGCTGACTTTACCCAGAGCAAACCTTTTTATTTACTATATTGCCCGAGCGTAGCCCTTTGCTAGATATGAAAAGGCCTTCTTTCTTCGGTCGAGGTGGTGCGTGCAAAATATGTGTGTGTCCTTAGTCATCTTACCCACCCTAGCGGAGAGTGGCTAAAGCCCCTAAGTGGTATGTATGCGAGATGGGATTGAGTTAGCGCAGCTAACCTTCCTTAGGTATAGATGACGATATCGGTCGCTCGAGTTTTCCACTTTGTTTTCCCTCCTTGCACTAGGAAGCGCAAGCCCCTCCGGGACCTTCCACTTTCATTTCCTTGCTTGATCTCTTACTTACTTACTTAACTTACTGACTTACGAGCGAGATGGTCGGAAGTGAATAAAGTGTCGAGTTGTGAATTCCCGCTGATGGGACTCACTACGGCCGGTAAGGGGGCAGCTGTGGTAATAAGGTGATTTTACACTCCTGCTGCAATGGGTAGGCGGGCGTTGTAAACCTAACCTAGTGAAACGAATCTGATCAGAAACGATAGTGGAATGTATCGGGTGCTGTTGGTAGTTCATGGGGGTATATGTTTTTTTGCCCCCAGCATAGCATATGAAAGACGTTCGTGGAGCCCTCCTTCCATACGCCGCCCCCAAACCCCCCGCCCACGGTATCAGCTTGTAAGGTAGTTTTTATGGCGGGCTTTGCTATCGCCGACCCAAGCCCACTACTAGTTACGTGTCACTCATTGCCGGCTCCCCACCCACCGGGGTTGGGCAGCTTCCCGACTGAATAGCCGAGTGGCTCAATCAAATGGGCGGGGTTGGATGGATGGCTTGTAAGGTTCAAAACCCTCCCATAGTGCTGTGGGCCACCGGAACTGCGTAGGTTTGGTATCCTATCAATAGTATTGATATGCAGGAACCTAGATTTCAATCGAAGTAGTCCCCACCACTATGAATAATGAGTGCCCCGCCATCGTCGACCTACACCCACCACTGGGTCCTACCCGCCGGATATGTAAATACATCGCCTACCCGTCAAGAACCCAATAGCCAGCCATCCCTAGATATCGTCGCAGTAATTGCTCCCAGTGAATGAACAACCTATCCAATCCAATCGGCGCCCCGGAACGTCTGGAACCGAAACCATACCATTCCATAGTACGGACGGAAGGAAGGAGTCAAAATCAATCAGTTGCTCTTGAAACATAGAATAGAAAATGATCATTCGTGTTCCAAAGCCCGACCCCCAGCCCACCATACCTCCCCACACACCCGCTTCAAACTGGATGGATGTTTAGCGAGGTCTACTCGAATCAATAAAATGAACTTCAATGATCAATGAAAGCCGATCGATGAAAGAGTCGTGCTCAGTTTCAGAGAAATTAGCCGCCCCACCATACCCAATCAATGAATTTGGTTTGCTTGCTTACGGGTGACCCCAAACGGTCCAATAGTGAGCGACGCTTCTATATTCATATGAACTGCAAATGGATTATTACTATCAATCGACGTTTCAATTCGCCCGGCCCCTACGAAGCTTTTACCACTTAGAGCTTTGAGGCATATATCTATCCACATTCACGCAGCGGCTTAGCCCCGCGCACCTAACGCTGCAGCTACAAAACATAGCAGACTGGAATACCTTGACTGGACCAGACTGGACCAGGCGGACTAGGCATACTGGACAGGAAGGAAGGCTGGGCATAACCGTGCACACCTCACACTACACCTAATAGACCGGTCCACCTAAGTAAGCTAACGGGCATACATAATAGGGCAGAACGGGTATCAGTAACAGCTAATAACAGGCACAGACACATGCTAACACATGCGTGGCTACTACATACAGAGGGAAACAAAAAAGAGAGACATAACAGCGGAGCTACAGGACGGACATAGCACCATCCAGGGAAGCGAAGGAAGCACATCAAAACATACAGAGATACCGGGCCTACTGCGCACAGAACCGGTCTTGTCGCTTCGGTGAATCACTGGGGAAGTAGGTTTTCCCAGCGAAGCGCCCCACCCAATAGTCTTATCAGGTCTCAGTCTCTATGGCTGGATGGCTTATATGCTGCTCTGGCTGGCTCTGGTCCTCTAGCTGTTCCTCTAGTTTCTGCTGTTGGGTGGGAATAGATAATATAAAGACAACGGAATGGGAGCAATCCTTGCACTCGGAAGCGCAAGACCCTCCGGACCTTCCTTTTCTTTGGTCTAATCTACGGATAACTGTCTCATGCTCATGTTCCTTGGGTCAGACTCTTGCTCACCCACCTTCCTCAAAACCTAGCTTCTCGTGCCCAAATTCACTTATAAGGAGGGGGCCAAACAGCCTCTTTTTCCTCTCCCTACGGTCGAGCGTCTAAAGACCCTCACCCTCACCCATATGAATGAGTGAGCGACCCCAGAAGTAGGCGATGGCGGCGATGGCGGCGATGGCGGCGATGGCGGCGATGGCGGCCCTCTTCAATTTACTTATTGGGTCTCAAATAAGTAACTAAAAGGCGGTGGTCGAGCACCTAAAGGTGATGGCGGCCTTATCAGTCGAGCCTGCTTGCGCATTCAATTTACTTCTTTTTTTTTTGACTTATTTGAGGGGCAAATAAGTAACTAAAAGGCGGTGGTCGAGCACCTA
>Ga0115848_101212_pt1 | contig 10709 bp, 12 predicted proteins | sample InSIn3gowninarea_FD_83862 | JGI IMG/M metagenome (GOLD analysis project Ga0115848, IMG submission 83862)
AGGTTTTGAAGCTACGGCTTCTCTAGATGAAGTAGGGACCGTTCTAACAGTTGGGGATGGTATTGCAAGAATTTATGGTTTAGCCAATGCTCAGTACGGGGAGTTGATCGAGTTTGAAAATGGTCTTGAAGGACTGGTATTGAACCTGGAAGAAGATAATGTTGGGGTAGTACTTCTTGGGCCTTTTAAAGAAATTAAAGAAGGATCTACTGCAAAAAGAACTCAAAGAATCGCCTCCATTAGAGTAGGGGAAGGAATTTCAGGAAGAGTAATAGATACATTAGGAAATCCAATTGACGGAAAGGGACCTATTGAAGGGGAAACTTTTGAAATGCCTCTTGAGCGTAAAGCTCCCGGAGTTATTTACCGTCAACCTGTTACAGAACCTTTACAAACGGGGATCAAAGCGATAGATGCGATGGTACCTGTTGGTAGAGGACAAAGAGAGCTGGTAATTGGTGACCGTCAAACAGGTAAAACTGCTGTGGTTATCGATACTATCCTTAACCAGAAAGAATTTTATGATGCAGGAGAACCTGTTTATTGTATTTATGTTGCAATCGGGCAAAAGGCCTCTACAGTTGCAGGGATAGTAAAAACATTGGAAGATAAAGGTGCGCTTGCTTATACAACTGTTGTAGCTGCAAACGCTTCAGATCCTGCTCCTATGCAGGTATATGCTCCCTTCGCAGGGGCAGCGATCGGTGAATATTTTAGAGATACAGGTCGTCCTGCTCTTATTGTTTACGATGATCTTTCAAAACAGGCGGTTGCTTACCGTGAGATCTCTCTTTTACTACGTCGTCCACCGGGTCGTGAAGCTTATCCCGGAGACGTTTTCTACCTTCACTCAAGATTGCTGGAACGTGCTGCAAAGATCATTGACAATGATAAAATTGCCGGTGAAATGAATGACCTTCCGGAGTGGTTAAAAGGAAAAGTAAAAGGTGGAGGTTCTTTAACAGCGCTTCCTCTTATTGAAACTCAGGCAGCTGACGTTTCTGCTTACATTCCAACGAACGTGATCTCTATTACAGACGGGCAGATCTTCTTAACATCAGATCTTTTCAACTCAGGGGTTCGTCCGGCGATTGACGTGGGTATTTCAGTGTCAAGGGTAGGTGGTAACGCACAGATCAAACCGATGAAAAAGGTTGCCGGTACTCTTAAACTGGATCAGGCACAGTATCGTGAACTTGAAGCTTTCGCTAAATTTGGATCTGACCTTGATGCTGCAACCATGAATGTTATTGAACGTGGTAAACGTAACGTGGAGATCCTGAAGCAGGCAGAAAATGATCCTTTCCCTGTAGAAAACCAGGTTGCTATTATTTTCGCAGGTGCTAGAAACCTGTTGAGAGATGTTCCGGTAGAGAAGGTGAAGGAATTTGAAAAGGAATACCTGGAATATTTAAATGTGAAACACAGGGATGTATTAGATAGCATCAAAGCCGGAAAATATACCGACGAGATCACTGATACTCTCACAAATGCTGCAAAAGAAATTTCAGCAAAATACCAGAAGAAGTAAATAAATTCGGGGAATTGAGTGCAGGCTCAGTTCCCAATACAGAGAAAAATGGCAAATTTAAAGGAATTACGTAACAGGATTACTTCGGTTTCTTCAACCATGCAGATCACCAGTGCCATGAAAATGGTATCGGCAGCAAAGTTGAGCAAAGCCCAGGATGCAATTACCCAAATGCGTCCTTATTCTCAAAAATTGACTGAACTTCTTCAGGCTCTAAGTGCCACATTGGACGAAGACAGCGGAAGTAAATATTCTGAACAAAGGGAAGTAAAAAACGTTTTAATTGTTGCGATTTCCTCTAACCGTGGACTGGCCGGGGCTTTTAACAGTAATATTGTGAAAGGGGTAAGGCAACTTGCCACCTCTAAATACGAGGGAAAAAATGTGTTTTTGTATACATTAGGAAAAAAATCCAATGATGTTCTAAAAAAGACATTTAATATTTCGACAAGCAACAATGCGATCTATGATACGCCAGATTACGAAAACGTAGCTAAGATTGCTGAAGATCTAATGGAGATTTTTGTTGAAGGTAAGTTTGATGAAATTGTGCTTATGTACAATCAGTTCAAAAATGCAGCAACCCAGTTGGTAACAACTGAGCAGTTTCTTCCAATAGAGCAGGTGGAAAACGATTCTAATGTTGTTTTGGATTATATTTTTGAACCTTCGAAAGAAGAGATCGTAAAAGATTTGATCCCCAAGTCGTTGAAAATGCAGCTTTTCAAAGCTATAAGTGATTCCATTGCTTCTGAACATGGAGCAAGAATGACAGCAATGCATAAAGCGACAGATAATGCAACAGATCTACGTAATGCTTTAAAACTGTCCTATAACAAGGCCAGACAGGCTTCTATTACAAATGAAATTTTGGAAATTGTAGGTGGAGCTGAAGCTTTAAATAAGTAATAGTGACAGGAAATTCCTGAAAAATAATAGTATGAAAACCCTGCACACCGGCAGGGTTTTTTATTTGGCACCCAATTTGTTTTAATCTTACTAAACTAAAATTTTTTATCATGAGATACTTCTACGCCTTCTTCGGATTTATTTTCACAACATTCCTATTTACCAATTGTGGTGGCACTAAGGATCTCCAGGAAGTACCTCCTGCAGATCTTGGACAGGCTTATATAATTCCGGAGGAAAATAAATTGACTCTTTACCTTCCCGTTAATGCTGTTCAGACTGAAATGGTATCTCTGGACAGCGTTTATTTCAGAAGCAGAAAAGCGCCTCTTGAGCTGGTAGATGGAAATTATATTGCTGAATTTAAAACAGGAAATCAAGATTTGATCATGAGTTCAGAACCTAAGGAAGAGTATGGAAATAAAATGCCTGTGAAACTTGAAAAGTTACCTTTTGATCTGGATGATGATGAAGCTATTCTTGTTTTTACTCAGAACGGCCAGATAAATTATTTTAAAATCAAAAACATTCAGGAGCGTTCAAGACAATAAATCTTAAATAAGAAAGGCGGTTTCGGTTTAGTTTCCTCAGAAATTTGGATATTTAGACTTTAAACCAAGATTCGCCTTTGAGTACCCTAAAGAGGTTTTTCCAGGATACAGTTGTTTATGGTTTTGCCACGGTCCTGCCGAGGCTCATGAATTTCATCCTGGTGCCGTTGCACATTGATGTCCTCTCCACCGTTGGATATTCGGAAAACACCACTTTTTACATTTGGGCAGCTTTTTTTAATGTCATCCTTACCTACGGGATGGAAACTGCCTTTTTTAGATACTTCAGTAGATCTGAAAACAAAGGTCAGGTTTTTTCTACCGCTTTTATAAGTCTTACGGTCAGTACCCTTTTATTCTTTATAATCATATTTCTTTTCCGGGAACCAATCGGGGATCTCGTTGAACTGGATCCTTTATACTTTAATATTCTTCTGGGGATCTTAGCTCTCGATACCCTGGTGGTTGTTCCGTTTGCATTTCTAAGAGCTTCAGGAAAACCCCTGAAATTTGCAGGAATCAAGATCGTAAATATTGTTCTGTTGGTATTGGCCAATTTTGCCCTTTTATGGTTCATTCCTAAATTTCCTGACCTTCTTCCTGATTTTGTAATCGATAATTATTCTTTTGAGGACCAGGTGCAGTATATTTTTATCGCAAATCTAATTGCCAGCGGAGTGACATTTTTGATCCTGCTTCCTTATTTTTTTAGAACAAAAATAGATTTCAATTTTGGCGTTTTCAAACAAATGTGGAAGTACGGCTGGCCTGTAATGGTAGCAGGAATAGCATTTGTGGTGAATGAGAACCTTGATAAGCTCCTGCTAAAGGATATGATCTCAGAATCTGTAATGGGGGCTTATGCCGGATGCTATAAACTGGCAGTTTTTATGACAATTTTTGTCCAGGCTTTTCGATTGGGTGCAGAACCATTCTTTTTCAATCAGGCAAAAGAGAAAAATGCGAGGGAAACCTATGCCAGGATCCTTACCTATTTTGTGATTTGCGGCAGTTTGATCCTGATCATTATGGTCATATATCTCGATTTCTTTAAGGTCATCATTGTCCCGAATTCAGATTACTGGATCACTATTTCCATAGTGCCTGTGGTGCTCCTGGCGAATTTATTTCTTGGTATTTATCATAATCTTTCAGTTTGGTACAAATTAACAGATAAAACCAAAGTTGGAATGTATATCTCCATAGTGGGTGCGATAGTTACAATAGTTCTAAACATCTGGCTGATCCCGGTGTTAGGGTTTATGGCAGCAGCTTATGCTACATTGGCTGCGTATGGCCTGATGATGATCATCTCTTATTTCCTGGGCAGGAAATATTACCCGGTGCCTTACAACCTGAAACTTGTAAGTTTATATATTTTTCTTTCTACAGGATTGTCTTTTATTTCCTTTTATTTCTTCCCCGGAAATTACCTGATAGGAACTGCTTTTGTACTTTTGTTCCTTGCAATTGTATTTGTTCAGCAACGCAAAGATTTAAACCAAATTTTGACTCATGACAATAAAGATCATCAATAATTCTTCCTTTGAGCTTCCAAATTATGAAACCGAAGCTTCAGCGGGAATGGACTTAAGAGCCAATAATTCTGAAACTATCACGTTAAAACCTATGGAGCGTAAACTGGTGAAAACCGGGCTCTTTATGGAACTTCCAAAAGGGTATGAAGGCCAGGTTCGTCCCAGAAGTGGTTTGGCTTTAAAAAAGGGCATTACCTTATTAAATTCTCCTGGAACAATTGATGCAGATTATAGAGGAGAAATAGGTGTGATACTTGTGAATCTTTCCACAGAAGATTTCAAAATTGAAAAGGGTGAAAGAATTGCCCAACTAGTGGTTGCAAAGCACGAGCGGGTTGCCTGGCAAGAAGTACAGGAACTGGAAGAAACAACTCGTGGCGCCGGGGGATTTGGCAGCACCGGTGAAAAATAGATCAATATTTAAAAATCCTCCACAGCTTTAGAAGAAGCAAAAGGAGAACCTAAAACAATTAAATGAAAATTATAGTTCCAATGGCTGGCCGTGGTTCGCGGTTAAGACCATTTTCAAACTCGATCAACTCCCCGTACTGAGCATTGGCTAAACCATAAATTCTTGCAATACCATCCCCAACTGTTAGAACGGTCCCTACTTCATCTAGAGAAGCCGTAGCTTCAAAACCTGAAAGTTGTCTTTTTAATATTGCTGAAACTTCAGCTGGATTTATTTCGGCCATAATTATTTAGAATAAAATGGTACGCCGGGCGTACCTGTTTTAATTTAGTTTTGAAATATAAGTGTTGTTCCTGAACTCCCTTTTTAAGTCCAGAAGGTTCTTTGCAACACTTGCATTATACTGAAGATCTCCAATTCTTAGGATAAATCCTCCAATGATCTCAGGATCAATTCTTTTATCTAAAGTAGCAGTGTTACCTGTAAGTTCTTTTACTTTACTTTGGATCTTTTCTTCAAGAAAAGCATCCAGTGGAAACGCCGTTGTAACTGTAGCTACCTGAATGTTGTTCATTTCATTATACAATTTTGTATAATTAATGGCAACTGCTTTTAATCCTACAATCCTGTTGTTTTCGATAAGGATATCAAAAGCACCTTTCGTGATCCCGTGAACATCCTTAAAAACTTCCTGAAGGACATTCCTTTTCAGATTAGCATTTATTACGGGGCTGGCCAAAGCATCCAAAAGGTCATTACTGGCCGAAAGGGTTTTGGCAATGCCTTTCATATCGGCATTTACAACTTCAGCGACATTCTGTTCTTTAGCCAATTCAAGGATTGCCTTCGCGTAGCGTTGGGAAGCTCTATTCTCCTTCATATTAGTTTAAAGTAACGTCGTCTAACATTTCATTTACCAGTTCCTTTTGTTTGCTGTCGTCTTTCAATTCTTTACGAAGAACTTTTTCAGCAATTTCTATGGAAAGGGCTGCAACCTGGTTTTTAATATCTGCCATCGCTGCATTTTTTTCATTCTGAATTGTAACCTGAGCCTGCGCAACAATTTTATTAGCTTTTTCCTGCGCTTCTCCTGAAGCTTCCGAAATAACTCTTTCTTTTATTTCACGGGCTTCTTTCAACATTGCATCACGCTCCAGTCTCGCTTCCTGTAGCAATTTCTCATTATCTGCCTGCAGGTTTTGCATTTCCTTCTTTGCATTCTCGGCAGATTGAAGAGCGTCATTAATAGAAGCTTCTCTTTCACGCACAGCACCTAAAATAGGCTTCCAGGCAAATTTAGCCATTAAGAAGATCAATACCAGGAAAACAATGGTTTGCCAGAAAAACAAGCCAAATTCAGGAGTTATTAAATCCATATTTTTTCAAAAATAATAGTTAGAACAATAATTAAAATCTCATTCGTAACCAACCGTTACGAATGAGATTTCAGTAATAAATTACCTTAAAACACCTAGTAAAGCGGCAACAACTCCAAAAAGAGCAACCCCTTCAACAAGTGCAGCAGCAATAATCATAGCTGTTTGGATTTTTCCAGAAGCTTCTGGTTGACGGGCAATAGCGTCCATTGCTGAACCACCGATCTTACCAACACCAACTCCGGCTCCAAGAACCGCTAATCCAGCTCCTAAAGCTGCAAGACCTACATACAATAATTCCATAGTAAATAAATTAAAAAATTAAATTAATGATGTTCATGTTCCTCAACCGCCATCCCAATAAAAAGGGCGGACAGCATCGTAAATATAAACGCTTGGAGGAATGCTACCAGCAATTCCAAAACCATGATGAACAATGCGAAGGGAACAGAAACTCCTGCTATACCCGCATTTTCCATAATAAAAATTAAGCTTATTAAACTCAGTATAATAATATGACCCGCTGTTATATTTGCAAACAAACGTATCATTAAAGCAATTGGTTTTATGAAAACTCCCATAAACTCAACAACCGCCAGGATAGGTTTTACTCCCACGGGAACACCTGGCATCCATAATGTATGTTTCCAGTAATCTTTATTTCCGTTAATTAAAATTAGTCCAAGAGTGAATAATCCCAGGGAAACGGTAACTGCAATATTCCCAGTAACGTTGGCAGCTCCGGGTAATAATCCTAATATATTTGTAATCCAGATGAAAAAGAAAACCGTAAGCAGGAACGGCATAAATTTCATGTATTTTTTCTCCCCTATTTGAGGAATCGCAATTTCGTCTCTAACGAACAAAACCAAGGTCTCCAGGATGTTATTAAAACCCTTGGGTGCGTGAGTATATTTTTTATGATGACTTGCAAGACCAATGAAAATGATTAACATGATAACAACAGTCAAAAACATTGCAGCCACATTTTTAGTAATGGAAAGATCAAGAGGCGCCACGGCATTTAGAGGTTCATGCTCTTCATTAAACTGAAGAGTCTCTGCACCTTCTTCGAGCTGGTAGATATCTTCATGATAATTCACAAATCTCATCCCCTCCTTCTCAACAACATATTCTCCTTCAGTATCGTGATGGAATGCGCTGGACATAAAAGTTACCAGTCCATTGTCAGTATAAAGAATAACAGGAAGTGGAATTGTATAAGAATCATCTCCTTCGCCAAAAAAGTGCCATCCATGGGTATCACCAATATGGTGAAGGATCATATCTGTAGCATTAAATTCTTTTTCAGAAGGATCTTCTACGGCATCTTCCTTTGCAAAAGAAGAAAAAGGTAAAAAGGCTAAAGCCAAAGCAAATGTCACTATAATCTTATAAGATTTTTGTGCTATCATAGTCCTGTTAAACTTAATAATTTATAGGCTCAAAATTTCTGTGCAAAGGTATGCTTTTCTTTTTTATCCAAAAGCTCCCATTTGTTTTTTTTAGTTAAATAAAACAATGGGTGATTTTCTACGGCAATATTTTATTGTTTATTGTTAATCAACCTAATAGCAAAGAAGGTTTCAAAAAACAGAAAAAGGAAATAAGGAATAAAAAAGGAAAGAATGTTCTGAAATGTATCCTCTGTCCTGTTCAACAACATTGGAAGTAGAAAAACAATAGCAGCCATCATTTTAATAAGGCTGGCGCCCATAAAAGCGTACCCTGTATAGTCGATGAAATTGAAGTGTATATACACCAGGAAAAGATAAATGACAAAGGTTGCCAAAACGTGGAATAGATAAATCGACAAAAGGGAATAGTAGAAAGTAACTTCAGGTAAAATAAATTGCAACAGGAAAAAATGCAATAAATAAAGGACCAGGGAGAAAATAACAAACGGAATTATAAACCGGGTAATTTGCCTTTTCATTTATTATTATCCTCTTTGCTCATTTTGCTTACACGCCTTATTACCTGGTAAAGTGCAATGAATACCCCAAGCAGGGAAACGAAGATAGTGAAACCCGAAAAGTTATTAGGGATTTTTTTATCCAGCCAAATTCCTAAAAATACCCCTGCAGCAATGATGATAGCCATTTCTAAGGCAATGTTTACGAACTCCAGGTATTTATTAGGCGGTTCGTTCTTCTTTTTTAGGTTCATTTTTCAGGGTTTTCATAGTGCTCTTCATAACACAGGAAGCATTAAAAGCAGCTCCGGGCTCAATAGATAATTTTGAAGTTATCACTTCTCCTTCTATAACCGAAGAAGATCTCACTGTAAGAGTTTCCTGAACTTTAAGTTTTCCTGAAAACTTCCCTTCAAAATCGGCATTTTGGCAGGAAAGATCTCCTTCAAGCAATCCTCCTTTACTTATCACAACTTTTCCGGTGGTACTTAAATTGCCTTTTAAAATGCCTTCAATTCTAAATCCTCCTTTGGCAGTTATGTCACCGGTAATTACAGTTCCTGCTGAGATCCTGTTTTGCTCTTTGCTTAATTCGGCAACAAATCCGGGTTTTTTATTATTCTTAAACATTATTCTCAAGGTTTTAATTGTGTATTTAATTCCAGGTAAGAATCCAGGTTTTTATGTATTTGAACAACTCTGTAATTTTCTGAAGAGATCACTATGGGTTCTTTCTCTACTGCGTAATCTTCATTTATTCTTAATAATTCAGCAAAACCTATAGCTCTTTCCATATTCTCCAGATTATGCACCACTACAAAAATCTTCTCTCCAGTATAAACATCTACGGAAGTAGTCAATTTTGAATAACCAAGGTCTAATAATGCAGAATCAATTTTTTTCTGAAAAGCTTCTGCCTCAACCTTTTCTTCAGTATTGAAGCTATATAGCAATTTTATCTGTTCGGCTGCTTCCACCGGTTCAAATTTAACTTTTTCAAGTTGAGGGATCAATGTGTTATATAATTCCTGCGCCTTAATTCCTGAAGCTGTTCCCGGATAGTCTATGATCACCTGTTTTAAAGCTCCTTTATAAGCTTCCAATCCTTCCAACCTACCTAATGCCATGGCTTCCAAAAGCGAAATTTTTGGTAGGACCTCCTCATTCCCCGGTCGTGACAAATATTGCCGGCTCATTTCAAGGGTTTTCACATAATCTCCCACTTCATATATTTTATACAACTCTTCATAATTTTTTTTAGCTACATCATCCTGTTCCAAATCAATTCCGGGATTCAGGATACTTGCAGAATATCTGGAATCAGGGTAATTGTTTAAAAGCATCTGCCTGTATGTTTCTGCTTCGGAAGGATTTCCTTCTGCAATTTCTATCTGGTATAAATGATAAATCGCCGGTATTACTATCCTTTCTTCTGAAGTAAGCTCTAATAATGGTTTCAGCCTTTCTTCAGCTAAAGCATTTTCAGCGAATTTTTCTTTGTAAATAAGACCCAATCTGAAATATGCATCATTTCTTTGGGCAGTAAGACTGTCAATTATGGCCGGATCTTTAGGAATCCTTTCAAGATAGATCTGAGGGTCAAATAATGGATTATTCGAAATAACAAGATTTGTAACATCATCCAATTCATTTGGCGTTCCAGGAGTTGCATTTTGAGAATTCAGCCTCCAGTTATCCTGCAGTTCCCTGGTACCCCAAACTCTTAAAAATTCCTGCATCCCACTGGCAACCCGAACTGGATTATAAAAATAAAAGGAATTAGAACCAGAAGAACTTCCTATTGCAGGAGGTAATCCGGGACCTCTGAAGGCGCGAGGCGGTTGTGGAACTTCGGCCACATTTCCCTCCTTTGCATCTTTAATGGCAGCCGTTTTTAATTTATCAGTATAGGATGTGAAATAATTAATTCTTTCCTCCTCTGTCATTTCAACCAGGTTCAGGATGCTATCATTTTTTTCAGCAATATCTTCATACATGATCACTTCCTGCAGGTTGTCCCTTTTTCTTTCAATAAAGAAGTAATCCCGGGTGTAGGGAGGAATTTTTGTAAGCGTGCTATCATAATAAGCACCCGCCATTCTGTAGTTAGCATTGTCAAAATAGATATTCCCTATAGTTTCGTAGTTCACCGATTGCAGGAAAGCATCATTTGCAGAGGCCTGTAAGGATTTATTATAAAATTGGGTAGCAAGTGCAGTTGAATCAATGTGATTAAAATATTCGGCGATTTGAAAATATATCTTATCAAGATAGGGTCTGTTTTCCCTGTTTTCCTCAAGCTCCAATAGTTGGGCATAAAGTGTAGCAGGATCATTTTCCGAAAAATTAAAATTCCTTGCTATATAGCTTCAATACTGAAGAAAAGGTTGAGGCAGAAGCTTTTCAGAAAAAAATTGATTCTGCATTATTAGACCTTGGTTATTCAAAATTGACTACTTCCGTAGATGTTTATACTG
>Ga0115848_100987_pt2 | contig 10707 bp, 10 predicted proteins | sample InSIn3gowninarea_FD_83862 | JGI IMG/M metagenome (GOLD analysis project Ga0115848, IMG submission 83862)
GCGGGCTAAAGGGGTTCTGGATTGGCAGACCCTTCGCGAAATATATCGTGATCTACTTCCATGGTATGCAGCGCAGCAAGGATGCCGAAAAATTACTGATGATCGGAACAGGCGGTGGTTTTGCCATGGATGCGACAGCTCCCTACCTTGATTTTTGGCCGCGGATACAGACGACTCCATTTATAAAGGAAATCTCTACTCACCGGTCGAAGATGTGGTCATAAGTTTTGACCAGGTCCCGACCAACGCTGAATTTGATGAGCTCGGGCTCATAAGCCGTGTTTGTACTCGTCTGAGGGTGGCATCCAAAATGAACTACCTCACAGCCGCAGAGCATCTAAGACCTTAAGTTAGGAAGCTACATAAAAGTGAAAATTGCAGTACAACTCATAGGTTTGAGTCTCCGTGTCTACTTCCACCTCTTTCTCCTGTGGTTTAAACCTATCGTTCGTGCATGGCAGTCATGAGCATCCTTGGATTTGGTTCTATTAGATGGCGCAAGACTAATTCTCCATCTCATAGTACAGCCTGTTATGCCGTCGTGTCCTGTAATGAGCAGGGAATCATTGGAAACATCAGTGGCGTCAAACACTCTGATGGGGCCGCATTTAGCATGGTATATAAGGTCCGCTGTAGCAGGAGGTAAGAGGCATCGTCCAAATCCACGTATTCTAATGGTTGACTCTAAAGTTCTTTACCCTCTGTGGGTCCTTGTACCACTCTGCGTCATTCATCTTGTGGTGGTGTCGCCAGGTTTGAATACGCCAAGGCTAAGATGAAGATGGAGATGAGTAGAATTTTTTTAGGATTTGGTAACGCCAATGACAGTAGTTTTTACTTGTTATGAATACTAAGCTTGTATGACTTATATACCGACATGCTAAGTAAACTTGATGTCTTTAAATAGCTGTCTCCTTTTCCAGGAATAAATGCATTCCTCCATACATACGGTTGTACCTCTATAAATATTAGTGCACTAAATGCCACCAATGGACTAGTCACCCATCAAGTCCAACGCCTTTACATAACCCATCTTTAGTAAGCCAATTCTGGCTGTTATTTATCGGGCATATCATGTTCTCCCTCAATATGAGTTACCATCTTCATCCATCATGACTAAGGTCAATATCATTTTCGCACTGTTCAACCTGATCCCCGCCATCCTGGCAATATGCTCGACCCAGTCCCCCTTCTACCCACCTCCATCTTACAACCGTCAGTCCTCTGAAGTATGGGAAGCCCTCGGCCTTGTAGAAGCGTAGCTGTCAAACTTACTCCGCAACTCCAACAATCTCAATACATCATCCTATTCGATTGAAATCACCCCATCACGGTCCACCCTATGGTCGACGTTCCATACCGCAAAGGATAAAAACCTAACGCGACCTGGAGCCGATAGAGTTGATGAGACAAGTCGATATCGTATCGCAAGTATCACCAAGGTCTTCACTGTGCTGGGGATACTCCAACAACATGCCGCAGGGAACCTCTCCCTTGAGGATATGGTGGACAAATACATCCCTCAACTCCGTAGTTCGCATCACGACGGGACCAGAAGTTCTGGTAGTATCCAGTGGGACAAAATATCACTCCGATCTCTGGTTAGCCAACTCTCTGGCCTACCCCGCGACTGGGTCCAGGGGGATTTCCTCACCGATCCCGAGTCCGTCAACACAACTACTAAATGCGACTCTGACAACAGCCATAGGCCCTGCACAGCGGAGGACTTATTTGACAATTTACGAAGGAGGCGAGCGTTGTTTGCACCGAACACGAAGTCGACATATTCCAACCTTGCATTTGACCTCCTGGGACTCGTGTTAACGAACGTCACTGGCACCACATTCGAGGAATACATAACAGCCTCAATCCTCGATCCCCTGGGGATGGCTCAAACATCATTTGTCAAACCACCGGACAGTGTGTCTGTTCTTCCCAAGGGAATTGCATGGTACTTCGACGTCGACGAGGCTGTGGAAAATCCCACGGGCGGATTATACTCTTCTACGCACGACATGTCAATTCTTCTCCGCTACATCCTGAGCAACTACAAAGATATTGCCGATGCAAAACTGAATTGGCTACTACCTGTATCATTTACGGCTGGGATGGGGAGTTATTACGGCATGCCGTGGGAGATTTTCCGCGCGGACAGAATTCTTCTCCCGGAGGATAAGCGAAGGGCAAGGACAGTGACCTTTTTCAACAAAGACGGTGGTGTCCCCAGGTATCGATCCATCATCCTCATCGTACCGGAATACGATTTGGGTATCACGGTTCTCACAGCTGGAGACGAGACACTCCTGGAAGTAATAGTGGACATGGTCATTGTGCCGCTGATTCGTGCAGCTGATGCGCTTGCTGCACGGCAGGTCAAGGAAACATATATGGGGAGGTACACGTCTTCTTCTACCAAGGAGAAAACAGTCAACTCCACGTTGACACTTACTTATACGTCAACCCATGGCCTCGAGATCAACGAGTGGATTTCAAATTCCACAGATGTGCTCGGCTTCATATCCAAGCACTTTCAATCCCCCGAAAACACAAAGTTTCACGCTCAGTTGATCCCTTCTGGTCTCTACAGAGATGATAAAGAACTAGGAGAGGTATGGAGGATTGCAATTGAGATGGACAGAGAGAACGCCGGGGAATCAGTGCTAGGGCGATGGACCGAGCAGGAGAGTGTTGCCGGCTCATGGTCGGGTTTCTTGCCCGTTTCGGAGGAATTTTGTATCAGCGATGTGGATAATATATTGTATGGGGGAATACCCTTGAGCGAAGCTGTCTTTTGGGACAGGCATGAGAAGACTGGCATGTTGGGAAGGTGGAACTACCGGCCTATAGGATCAATCTGACTCGTGCGGACCAACAGGAAGAGGGAATGCTGGATGAGGGAATTCTGATCAAGCAGGAACCTTGAATCAGTGGCGAGAATTGTGGGATATTGTTTGATGAATGAATCCTTGACCGGATCAATTGTCTCGCTGGCAGTGGGCAATTCACCACAGGTTAGGTAGAGAGGTTTTGTATGATGACAAGCCCTTTGGTTGTCAATGATGGCGCGGGGGCCTCCTCGAAGACAATCAATTACCAAGGTATTTTCATTCCCTGCGGTTCAGCTCACTGTAGGATCTACTATCTTGGTCCTTCCACGGAGAGCTCAGCTTCACACTGTTTGGCTCCATTTGCGTGGAATCCAATACATCTGATTGTATTGTAAATAACTTACACAAAAATAAGAAGCGGTTCGCATGCCATTCATCAATATGTCCGAAACATAGTATCCCTAGCATGGCCACGGCGAAAAAGAAGACGCAGCTCCTCCATAATAATGGACAGATAGGTGAGTCTGTACATTTTCTGACATGTCCCAAAGTGTCGAGGGAGATGTGCGAGGGCTACCAAAGACGTATAATAGTTGGTTGCAGTGGCGCAGGAAGACCTTTCAGCCAGCTAGTAGATAATATGTTTGACTCCTGCGCTGCTTTACTGTTGTTGATATTCTGTCTACTTACGAGTATCATCGCCAGATTGATGCGGATAAGGTTTCCACAGCTCTCTTAAGCGTTCCCAGAAACGTTTTGTACATCGGCAGTGTTCCCTCTACTGACGAGGCAGCGCGCACAGGTTCCGTGCTGGGCTTGCAAGCTCATTTAAGGTTATTATAGTAAGAAATACTTGCACTATGGTTTATCTGTCTATTAATTAGTACTGGTGATCTCTCCTAGTCTGTCATCTATGAAAGAGATAGACTATCTAACTCTCAGGCAATGATCGAGGATTTCTACAAGAATCTATCAAGGAACTACGACCAGTCAGGCTCTAAAAGAATGTGCACAATCAGTCCGGTCGTGCACTCTTTGCTAGAAGGTTTATGAACAGAGGACCTGAGTATGATGGACCCAATATTTTGGACCATCTCAAGTCGTTGACTGGGATATAGGGAACATAAATTCCTAACTACTATAAGGTACAAAATCTAAATATAGATACTGTTTTTCTCACTTGCTGAGAACGTAGATAAGTACAAATCAATCGCGTAGCATATTGGTCTCGTTCAAAGATGCAGATATCGTTTCTTCAATTTGATGCTGGAAAGCAATCATAGCGAAGAAAAGTAATTTGGACGGCTCCTTGCAGAGGGGAGCTGTGTACAACTCCGGCAATGGGATATCCTGAGTCTCATGCCTAGACTCAAGCCCCTTTTGCTGGTCCTGCAGCTCTTTCGTGCGAGCCCTGAACAGCACGAGTATGATCTCTGCGTCGTTCTTAGCTTTGCTAAGGCTCGAGACTTGGTGCTGCAGTTGCCGAATCTGCTGCATGTGCCTGTGCAAGTTTCGCGGCCGTGGCCTCTTCATTCTGCTTAACTTGCTTCTGTAATTCTCCAGCGCTGTCAGCAGAGTAGGCTGCGCTACTGATTCTGTTCTTCTATACTGGACTAATACTCTAGTACGGCCGGAGAGCCCAGCCGAGAAAGATGAGCAAAGCTCCGATAAAGAGGGGACTGGCTGCAGACAACCTGTGTCGCGGAGTATATTCAGCAGACCGAAAAACAAATGTTTAAGATTACCAGTAAGGGTTGCAGGGGGGAGATAAGCCCGTATATGCATGACAGATAGTTAAAGATAAGATCTTGTGTCTCGCCTACAACAACTTTCTTATTATTATTCCTCCCTGCTCCTACTCCTTGAGACTCTACCATTAGACAAGGCCAGATTCTCCCCCCCAGACCTATTAGCCTCTGTCTATATTATCATGGCCTAGACTCCTCTGTCAGTCTAAATCTTATTTCTCAGAGCCACATATGACAGAACGCGTTCGATGGTCATCCCCAGGCTGGCAATGGCCAATCAACATGATTCCATACAGAATGAATTTCGTATACGAAGCTCTATTGCTGACTTGATCAAACCTCAATTCACAACATATACAAGGATGAATATAGGATTAATTGGAATAAGACTGCTTTGCGGGAACAAATTCAGTGTGCGAAGCTCGAATGCCTGCTTGGTTGAGCCTGGATTCACAACTGTTTGGCAAACTTAAAGCGCAAGACGGACATCACGAACGCTTTTTGGCTCCATGGGGAAAGCATAAAAGTTGTCTTAGTACTGCAGTTAAGTGGTCTTAGGTAAACCCATAGTTGCTTCGCATGCTCATATCAACCGAGAGTTACTATGTTTCAGCACCACCAACAAGGGCTGCATTGGTAATGAACCGGAAGGGCATCCTCAAGACTTCTTCGGCTTCTGACTCCTTTTTCCAAATCCAATTATTTTCGATAAACTTGTGCATTCCAGCAATTCTGGGTAGGCTTCCTTTTTCCGGTTCCCAAACAACTGTTACAATTCGGAAGTATCCTGCCTCTTGAATGCCCACTTCAACTTGATCGATATGCTTGTCACAAAACTGCTTGATGTCGGCGCTGGACACAGAATTCCACATCTCAATCTTTTGTTTTAATTCAGTACCGATGTCATCGTCAAGCCCATATTTGACGTTGTCACTCAGTTCAACACCTTCGTCTCCCAATGCATTGAAAGCATCAGGATACTCTGGGAGCTGAACTTTCAGGAAAATGACAGTCACCTTACAAGAGGGGAACAGCAGATTTGTAAAGTAGGCTGTTATGTTTGTCCAAGTCGCGAGATGGTATATGACGCTGTCGTCATGCTTCCATGTCTTGTACACGATGAAGCGGTCAAAAGAACCGAGTGGAATGTCCATCCGAAGTTGTATAGATGAAATATCAGTCAATGTTCTCTGGACTCATATGTGAAAGACCCGATAAACTGTCTCGTAAAGGGTACTACTCCATTTATTAGTTATAGCAGGGGGCAGAATTATGTTAATATGTTTTTTTCATTAAGAGATAATGCATCTCTGACGACTCTGCGGGTCCGATGAACAAGGTTATTTGACTGCCAGATAAAACGGCTATTGGGGTGGGCCGACCCACGAAGTACTTAGTCATACCTGGTTGCATGATATCCATGCAATATGGGACGTTCTGGGCCGGTAGCCGCTTTCCCAAACCTCACCTGATCTTAGCTAACTTCTAGGTCGTTAGGAGTTTCCAACTCTTTCCTTCCACGGTCTCGCTTGGCTTTTGTGGCTTCGACGCTTGATATTACCATAAGCGAGTCGACCAATTACATATGTGATAGACCTAGAGCACTTTTAAACGGTCTTTGGTAGCCTTCTGGCCATGGAAATCTTCTAGGAAGAACCGCAGTCATGGTTATTTAAGTTCTCCAGGAGGATTCTAACGCCATCCGGAGGGGGCATCAATCATTACATCTGACAGCACTGCCACGTTTCCTCTCTTCAAACACGCGCATTGCACGTGAAGGCTTGGCTGTGACAGAAACTTAGGCTATATAAGTTACAATGATCTCGTCAAAATACATCCTTTTTCCAATCTATGCGCAACAAAAAGCTGGCTTCTTATGAATGAGCAGAAAGGTGTCATCAGAGACAAGAGTAGGCAGGGTGTAGTAACATGGATCCAAAGGGTAACCTTTTAAGTAAAGCGTTTCAGGAATTTCTACCATGGGGCATCTCTAAGCAGCGCAATTATAATGGTTATGCCACCCAACTTAAAGTCTCAAGCGGTGGTTCCTGTTTTCTTTGTCTGCCGCAATCGATATCCTCGTATACTAATCCACCTTCCTTCCCTCACGCAGGAGCATATTATAGGCTAATGTTTTTACTGACTGTTCAAAAATGCCAGCCATAGTTGCAGAAAGCCACTGAAAAAGACAGGACCAAGGTAGGGGAAACACCATGGTCAAAATGGAAACCCACGACTTAGTTATACCAGAGGCAAATGGACCATGGCATAGATCCTTTGTCAGAATATATGTGAGTGTGACATTCCATGGCGTGCCTTTTTGTTCTAGACTCCTACAATCAGTAGACATCTCTCTCATGCAGGAGGGTTTGTGTCACCATCGATGCTACTGTAAGGGCATCCGCTAAGCTGATTCTGGACTATTAAATTACTGCTATATTATTACTACTAAGCTACTAGAATGTGAGTGCCGTTCTCTACTTATTCCCCGTCCCAACCCAATACCTTTCAGAACTTTCAGGCGAAGAGCAGTTTCGAGGAAATGGCTCATATACGAAAAGTCTCAATAGTCCATCGACCTATCAGAATTCGGCTAGACAGCGACTTGGAACTGTTTGATAATCCATTCGGCACACAGGTCATCAATCATTTCGCGGTGGATGTTGTGAACTCTAATCTTATTGAATAAGCTGCAACTAACTGGAACACTAGGTAGGCACGCCTGGCAACCTGAAAAGATACGAGCTGGAGCGAGTTGATGGCACGCAGGATGTAGAGCTGAATTATGATCCGAATGCAGGTCTAGCAAATAACCAAAATGTGAGAGGATTCTTCATAGAGACAGATGTCGTGGGCTATACTTCGTATTCGGATAAAAAAATATTACAAATTGGTTTGTGCAACCTACTCAAAGACAATAAACTTACACTAACTGTTTTGTCACTATACAGCCCACAACCTCATTTCCCAGCATGGGTCCTATCACCTTTTTAAGAACAATTGCCAGTTGTGGGCAAATAAAATGTTTAATGAGATCGCCGATTTGCAATTTCACTTGGACCCATGCATCGGTGAGCTTTTCGGCCTCTTTTCCCGCTTCAGCCTCGATGATGAGGACGGCCCATTGCCAAATATGCAGGCCCAATACGTCCATCTTCTACCACCCCCCAACAGCTGCAAGCGGGTGAGTAACTTGTCGGAGCCTGTTCGCTGTGACGAGTGTGGAGAGGATATACCAAGATGGAGCGACTACTTCTATCGTGTGTATCCCTTTACTAGTATTGTAACTGAGTTGAAGACACTTTCGGACTTTCTCACATTGAAACCCTAGACTGCTGCCAATGTCCACTTTCCAGTGATGCTGATAATTACGATATCTGCCAAACCTGCTTTGAGACTTTCGGAAGAGGATGCCAGCTCTCTGAGGATCATTCTTTATATAAAATAGGCCAGGCGAATGAGCCTTCTGATTGCGCAAGACTCAGCATAGGCTCTAAGTCGAACCTATTTTCTAATATGTGGTGTGATTATTGCCATGATCCAATAGCTGAGGCAAACTACTATCGTAAGTTCAGCCTTCCCTGGAACTAACTAAAGGCACTGTAATAATCTGACATTGATATTGTCAGACTGTTGCACGTGTGACAATGACAACTTTGATCTCTGCATTCCATGTCACAAATCTGGGGCACGGTGTCACGATCCTTCGCACGCTGCCATGATGTTATTATCGGAGCCAAGAAGAACAGGCCCTAATATCACACGTCTAGCACCTATGTTTTGCTTGCGAAAAGAATGCAAAAGATTGTTCTGCGATCACTGCCAGGAATGTTTTGATCCATCACTTATGACATATCTTCGTCAGTCTCTACCCCAACCGAAAGCCACCTTGCTGTAGTCAGCTGGTGAACGTATCTCTAGTGTACTGATGTTTTTATATGATAGATTGCTGCGTGTGTCACGATGACAACTTTGATATATGCCTTGAGTGCGCTTCGAAAGGACTGCTATGTGAGGAAGAGGGGCACCTACTTTATTTGATGTGATTTCCAGCATGACCAAAAGTTGATTACAGAATGTTTGTTTACTTTGGACATTACTGTATGCAGGTGGCTAAGCTGCCTAGGAATTTTTCCCAGTATTGCCAGGGGGTCTTGCTTCAACAGCTGAATTCATAATAAACATGCTAGTGAGAATATTATGTCCACTAAAGGATGTCCTACCTATTTAATTACATGCCTGTCGCTCTTCCCTGCATTTATATCAAATATATAAGATGTGTAGTTTACCATTCTGACGACAATACTGGCAGCGGTGTAGTACTCCAATTATCTTTTGTGCATAGGTAATGATCAATAGCCCACAAGTGTTCATGCCTATTACATGCCATCATTAGATTGTTGTCAATTTGCAAATACACTTTTCGAAACACTATTAGCAATCATCTTTCAAATCGTTTGAATCTGCGACATCAATCAGCATTGAAAGGCTAGAAATGACCCGTGCACTAACATCCCAGTGGATTGGACCTTTGCAGGACCAGTCCTTCTAGAAGCTGCCTGATTATCTAGTTGCTCTGCTTCCAGTTGAAATGCTTGTTGTTCTTGCAATTTTGCCTTCTCCTTGTCCTCAAGCTTCTGGGCTGATCCGACGTTAGGCTTAGAAATTGACACAACGCAGCGAGTTATGCAACTTATCTTTGCTGGCCCTGACATCTATTCTTCCGGTGAATTTTGGCTCCTCCACACGTTTGCTGTTACCTTCTGCCTCTATATCTATCAAGGGCGAGGAGGGATCATTGAGCAGTTCAGGAAGACTCACATGAGTAGACCGGCCGTAAGTTGTCCGACTAAGACCAGACTGTTCATATGCAGGCTGTCCGTAAGCAGGCTGTCCATAAGCAAACTGTCCGTCAGCGGTCTGACCAGGACTAGGTTGTCCGTAAGCTGGTCGATTGTTAACAGCCTGATTAGGATCAGGCTGGCCATAAGGATAGGCGCCGTATGGATACCATCCAGAATGAGACATCCTCAGTAAATGGCTGCTTGTTGCTTAAGGGGCTTCAATGTAAAGGAATGTGAACACTACGACCAGGGTGCCGGATCGACTAAAGCAATTAAATACCTACGAAATGTGGCGCCACTCGAGTTATTATGAGGAATGGATGGCCGGGACCAGGTTCATGTGCTTAAATGTCCAGAAATAAAATATGAATCCTCTAATGTCTGCCTGCCTGGTAATTCCTGGTTCCCTTGTAAATGCTGCGCCCTTGTTGAGGAGGGTGCTCTTTCTTCGTCTCCCATTGAAAAGAGTTTTATTACGTCAACCAACAATATGATATCGGAGTTCTGGACCCTCGAAAAAGGCTTGAGAGCCATTACACCATAGGCTGAAAATGCGTCCCAGGATAATAACTGAATTGAGAGTTTAATTGTTCACAAAACATTTCCGAAGTTGCCTACACTGGGTATTAGTAGCTATACTTTACGATGACCCAAGATCTCTTTGGTATATCAAATTAGCTATGAACATCACAAACTCCGCAGGAGTTCTCTGTGCCGAATACAATGGCTACAGCGCTTCTACAGAGAATCACCACTGGACATTCGAAGTTTACTCAACACAATACAGCCTATGGTTTGTGATGCACGAAGACATGTGATTGATACTGAATTCTTTGGGGATATTGTTACTCGCATATTTTCCGTTCTTTAGATTTCAGTCTGACCTACCGCCGTGTACGCGTGATCAATATGCATTCATTTCCGCAGCTCGGTCCTCACAAACTATATGTAGAAAGCGACGGGGCCGATATGTTCCATAAGCTCTGTACATAAACACTCGCATTGGCTTCAGAAATTGTCATTTTGTGGGAAGTGTCAATACAAGGTGCGTTCAAGTGTAGGACACTTACAAAAGTCGATCACTCTGATCTTACGGAGAGCATATTTCTCGAATTCAACTCGCATTGTCCACCAGGTCGGAAATAAAAGCAGTAAAGAGGCAGAGTTGAAGACGAAGCAGGTAACCTACAATCAAAGCTATTTGGAAATGGATTGTTTTAATTACATGCTTCAGCTAGGCACGCTTCCAATGAATACAACTTCCACGGCAGCAAACCTTGAATAAGA
>Ga0115848_101213_pt1 | contig 10701 bp, 13 predicted proteins | sample InSIn3gowninarea_FD_83862 | JGI IMG/M metagenome (GOLD analysis project Ga0115848, IMG submission 83862)
AGCTCAATATGGAGGATTTGTTAGCGGATTGAGATCAATGGATTGTTGTAGATATTGGTATTGGGTGCGGCTATATCGAAAGGTGCAGATCACAATATGATTGTATCTCTTAGATTCAGTATTTTTAAATGTATCAAGGGAAGCTACGACGAAGGATTTTTGGGACAAGTTAGGTACTTTGTACCATTCTAAGTCTCTAGTGAACAAACTATTATTGTGGGAAAATTTGTATAACCAGAGGATGAAGGATGGAGACACAGTGACAGAGCATCTGAATGGATTTAATATTGTGGTAAGTCAGTTGTTATATGTTCATATTAAAATTTTAGACAAAGATAAGTGCATGAGTTTGCTATGTTCTCTACCAAATTCATGGGATAGTATGGTAGTTGCAATAGGTAGCAATAAAACTACCTTGAAGTTTGATGAAATAGTCTCATTCTTGTTGTCAGAGGAGATAAGACAGAAAAATATGGAGAGCTAGAATGGGGATGCCTTGTCGATAAGAGGATGGTCCTAGAATAGAAACATAAATAAGTCCTGAAGTGGGAGATCTAAATCTCCAAGAAAACCTATAAAGGTATGCTAGAAATGTGGAAAAGAAGGGCACTACAAAAATAAAAAATTTGACCATTAAATTTATTGATCTCTATCTTTCCAGTGTTTTCCATCTTCTTTCACAACAAGAATCGATCTCGCATATCTCCCACTGAATAGGGTCTACCATAGGCCTGAGCAAACACCTCAACAACAAAGGCGTCCCCTTGAAGCCAAAACTGTTCTGATACCAAATGTAGGTTTAACCTTGCACTTAAATTACCTGCAAATGTAGGTTACAATACATATATATACATGTCGAAGCATTCATAAACCCCAATCCATAACCCTGGATTAGAACATAGCCATAGTTCCCTTGACCAGACCTACAAAATACCATGAGCTAAAAACCATCATGCCCAAAACCATGTGCAAAACCCATGCACAAAACCATGAGTAGGTCCGCCCACCATTTGTGGGTCCACCTCGATCCTTGGGTCTGCCCAACTATTATTGGGTCCACATAAAAAGAAAATTTCATCAGGTGCTGCCCTGGACCCCGTGCAAAGGGGGCTACTGCCCCCTGCAAACTCCCCCAATATAACTCACACCCAACAAATTTGAATCTAAAGCACTCCACAAAAACTCACAAACATGAGATATATAAGTGCATCTCATAAAAAGGTGAGAGTGGGACTCCTCCTATGCTTTGCATAGGGGACACTGGTTGGGACCAAATCAATGGTACCTTCTAAGCTTGTCTCGGGAGAGTAAATTGTCAATGAGAGCTAGCCATGAAGAGAATTTTGCCTTTAGAGGGGCATTGGATCCCCATATATATCTCCACAACCAAATTCTTTCCTCACTGAAATATTCTTCAAACCACACCTTATAACCCAACTTGGTAGTGAAATCTCATGTGTGGGGTTTTTTTACTAAATTACACATGATTCTTCACCAACAAGTTGATGTATCAAGCTCATTCTACTACTATTTCGCTTGCTAGACCCAGGTTTGTCGCTGACTTGAATCCACTCCAGCTTTTATGTCTAGGGGGCTAGGCACTAGCATCTACTAGAGTAGTAATATTCAAATGATCAAGAGAGGATAATAGAGGAGCAGAGAGGTTGTAATCATTACCTACACCATACTAGGGGTTACGTCCTATTTTTATATGATGGTCATCCCCTACATGCCACGCAACCCATTTTCCAACCAGGGGAAAGGCTCTTACCATTGCTTTCCAAATTATTGAGCCTTTAGAGAACTTATTTGGTACTTTGAACAATTCCACAAGTAATTCCCTAAGAAAATATTTAGCTTGCATTACTTTGTATCATAACGCAAGACCTAATTTCCATAGGCTATATATATATATATATATATATAACTTAAAAAATCAAATATTTCTATATGAGAGTTTTTTTTAATGTAAAAAATTATATATGTGTGTGTGTGTGTGTGTGTGAATATTCATTAAAAAGTAATATTAAAAAGTATTTTTACTTTTTAATGAATATTAATGTGTGTGCACACATATATAATTCAAATGTATTAAATAAAAAAAAAATATTGAAAATTTTAAATTCAAATTTATTAAATAAAAAATAATTGTTAATATTAGTTAAACAATGTCTCTTATTGGGGTGAGGGTCCACACTTAGTATTTATGACCTCGACCATAATGAACAATCATATTATGGAGAAGAGGGGGCGATGCCACAACCGTCACCACATTCAATGGAGGAAGGAGGCATGACCATCCCATCCTCCATTTGGTAGCCCAGTTTAAATGAGAATCTTGTACACGTGGATTATTGATGTTGCAATTAAGGATTTGGGTGGTTGATCTTCCAAAGTTTCTTGATAGAAGCATGCTTAACACACAAGCCAAGTTTTATTCTATTTTAGTTTTCACGTTGATGCATTGAATTTTGGTGCTTTTCATTGGAGTTCTTGCCTACTATAAGGAGAATTACCACATTCTCTTTATTATTTCTTATTCTTTGGAGGGGGCAGGTCCAAGTCCTCTGGACTTGGCCTCCCTCGCTACCATTTCTATTTGGCCTCTTTCATCCTCCTCTGGTCGCGTTTGGTGCTTTTGAGTGGGTCCACTGGTAAAAGTAGCTTTAGAGGGAGGTGTTTTTCTTTTAGTAGCAACATGGAGGATTTTAGGAGGTATGCATTTGTAACCTAATTCTTAGTCTGCTCATCTCGAGAGGGAATCCTTCATGGTGGTAGGCACCTGCAAATATATAGTTCTTAGTTTAGAACTCTGATTTTCGTATTCTATTTACTCACTGATATTTTGCACAAAGAGTTGGATGGGTGGACTATTTTGGTATTAATATAGTTGGTATTTTAGCATCTCAAGTTTTCTTTTGGAGCATATTTTTAGTCTCTACTAACCCGTCCCCTACAATGATTTGAAGCCCTATGTTGCTTTTATTGTCTCTCACCACAACACTATCCATCCTCTCAAGTTTAGTTGGCAATGTAACTTTCATTGTTTTTATCATTCACTTGATGATCTCATCCCTCCCACTCCCTCCATTTCCCTCTTCATCATCCCCTTCCTAATGACATGACAGAGAGCCAAGGGTTGTAGAAGCTTAGCTGGCTCGGTGGAAGGGAGTGCTCACACTCACCTCTGCGCCCATAACGATACTAGGCATTATCAAAACTAGACCCTTGAGCTTGTCGATAGGGAATTGAGAAAACACATGTTAATGTTAATGCAAACCAAGGCGAGTATACTAATGTTGAAATCTTCACTTTGGTGCCCGAATGGTTGCCTAATCATACCCGGGGAAGCCAGAACCAATGTCTGTGCACCATTGAGCTATATTAGAACATTAAATCATTGCCAACAAGGTCCTTTTGGAACACAATGAAGCCAAGAGCGAGATTGTGTTGTAGCTTATTGAACTCTTGCTAGAGCACCATGATATGGGCTTGGAAATAGAGACATACCCTTGGGCTTAGTGAGAATTGAGGCCCTCTTATACAAGGGCAAAGAACCTGCCTTACTACTAATCCTTATTTATCTAATAGAAGTTTCCACTTTATCTTGAATCACTTACATGGCTCTAAATTTTATAGATTTTGTTTTTAATATAGTTATTTCTATATTATTTATTTAAACATATAATAATACTAGTGCTCATAAAGTTTGATTGCCTATGATAATATTAAAAAGCATTGAGTTAACGAGATGTACTCTTCATATTATATAGCAAACAAATTCATTATTTTTCTAAAATTATTTTAGTTTTCCGAACAATAATTAAAAAAATTATGATAACCATGATTCATGTTTTCCTCGAAATTTCTCAACTTCAAAGAAAAAATCATCAAAACCATGAAAAAAAATCTACTTCACAATTAGATTCTCTTCACTATGCTCTTATTGGTCCTGTCCCACCGCCCAAATTTTAAATAATTGAATTTTTAAACACTAGTAGTTGAGATGGGGAATTTTCCAGGCAACACTTTCACTTTATCACCTACTTTTCTTTTGAAGGGAATACTTTAAACAATGAAAAATAAAACAATCTACTTCTTTCAATAAATAAAGAAAATATTAATAATATACCTCTTTCATAATTAGATTTTGTTCACTATGCTCTTATGCATGGAATTTAAACACCAGTCGTTGAGATGGGGAATTTTCCACGCAACACCTAACTTTATCACATGCTTTTCTTTTCAAGGGACCCATTCACACGCAAATTGCGGGTAGATCTGTGAGGAAGGAAGGAGAAACTTGCTGGCAATGGCTGGCATCCTGGCAGAGGATCATTACTTTACCAGAAGAGGGACAGGTGGCAGAGGAATCATTACTTTATGAATTCCCATTATGTGCCCACCAGCTGGCCGTCACTGGCATCCTATTTTGCAAACTAGATGTAAGTGCTGTGGACTGTGAAATAGGGAGGGCAAAAATACTTTCCTTCACTTAATCTATCCATCTCTGCTTCACTTCTGCCTGTATCTCTATTTCAATGGAAAACTTGCAAACATCCACCGTTCACCCCTTCGTGGACACCCCTTCCACATCTGGTGGCTATTACGACAACGTGTTTATTAGCCACTGTGGCCCGGACCTTAAAAACACCTTTGCCAGCTACGCCTATCATCGCCTTTTTTCTCATGGATTGCAACCATTTTTCGATAGGGAAGAATTCCATGAGGGAGATTGGTTACTTCCTCAAATTGAAGGTGCCATCAGAACCGCCCCTGCCCATATCGCCATCTTCTCTCCTCGATATGCTGAGTCGAAGTGGTGTCTTGATGAGCTTTCTCTTACATGCAAGTCTAGGGCTACTGTAATTCCAGTCTTTTATAACGTGAAATCTTTTGAGCTTAGATGGAGATGACAGTATGTTCAAGACATAACTGAGCATGAAAAGAAAGGTAGATACGAGCCCAAAAGGCTTGAAGATTGGAGAAAAGCTCTCAAAGGCATTTGGGAGACAAGTGGTTTTGAACTCGAAACCTATAACGGGTTGGAACTTGGAACTCTTAGCCCTGTCTGTTCATATTATTAATCTAACTGGTATTGTTATACATCTGATGTTTTGTTGGCTATATTTTGAATTTACAGTGGCGAGGGGAAGTTGTTGGATGATATCGTGAAATGCGTCCTTAGAAAGGTCAGAAAAACAGGTTTGACTGTGGCAACATATCCAATCAGTCTTGAAGAGAAAGTAGTAGAGTTTGAAAAGATCCTGTTTGAGGGGCAGAGTGGAAAAGTGAAGTTGATGGGAATTGTGGGCATGGGTGGAATGGGAAAGACAACACTAGCCAAAGAACTCTTCAATATGAAGAGTTCCAATTTTGGTGAGTCTTGCTTCTTATCTGATGTTAGGGAGAATGTACGTAAAGGGTATTTAAATTCCTTGCAAACCAAACTAGTAAAAGACTTAGTTCATATAGAGGTGCGGATAGATCACATTGATCAAGGCATAGAGAAGCGCAAAACCTCTCTCAAAACTTCTCCCCACGCTTTAGTAGTTCTAGACGACATAGATCATGTAGACCAGTTGAATGTTTTTAGACCATTAATGGACGTCCTTCTTTCTGATAGCATAATTTTGGTTACATCTAGTTACAAGGACGTCCTCATAAGCTTAGGATTAGTAGAATTGTCAATCTATAGATTGACTGGTCTCAATGAACAACACTCTCAAGAGCTCTTTCGCTCTTTTGCCTTTTGAAATCCTCATTTGCCTTTAGAATTCAAAGATCTCGTAGATGAATTTTGTAGGGCTTGTGATGGATTTCCCTTGTCTTTGGAAGTCTTTGGCAGTCTTCTGTGTGGAAAGAGGGACAAATCTTATTGGGAATGGATATTAGATCAACTTCGCCAAATAAAACTTCCGAACGAGATTCAACAAATACTGAAAGTCAGTTATGATGCACTGGAGGAAGAGGAAAAACAAATATTCTTAGACATTTCCTATTATTTCATTGGGGAAAACAGGGATATGGCCATAAGAATATGGGATGGATCAGAGTTGAACAGTCTGGTGGGCCTTGCAAATCTCCAGGAGAAGTGCTTAGTTGAGGTTGACACAGAAAATGCCATAAAAATGCACGATCACCTGGAGATATGGGAAGACATATTGCGGATGAGAAAAAGTCATGGAGTAATCCCGCATCGTGAATGGTGTGTGATGAAGGACATTCCTGATTTGTGGCAGAAATATTCTGTAAGTGCTTGAATTATTCATACAAGTTTATGGTTTCTCTATTTAGCAAAAGCAGGAAAGAGGAATCTTGTTGCTCTGTTTAATTTGTTTGTTGCTTGTTTTTAAGGAATGAACAAGTAATAACTGAGGTGCGCGAAATTAGGACGATTAATCGTCTCAAAATGTACAAAGAACTTTCATGGTTCATCATAGAAGGGTTGTCATGGTTGAAAAGTTGGTGTGAAGAGGTGTTCAGAAACTACCTGAGGAAGTTAATCGACCCTTCACCGTATCATTTCAGTAAGTTACAAGTTGTTGCAACTGAAGCTGATGATTTAAAAAGCATATTGAGTAGGGTTGAGTCACCAAATTTGATATGGCTACGCTAGAGTGACTGTTTGTACAACTGCTTGCCTCCCTGGCTTCTGATTCTGATGAAGAATGTAAGGGTTTTAGAAGTGAGCAGAGAGAAATTGGATACACTATGGCTAGAAAAATCTTAGGTGAAAGTTAACGCTGGTCCCTTCGTTTGCATGTCTATTATTCTTATTATTTGCCGCTTTATTTTATGGGATATTAGATTATTGTTGCTATTGATATAGTAGTACAGGGTCGGGATATGGGGATGAAAATATCTTATATTTGACTATTGCGTTGCAGGCACCTCTAGAGTTGCGAGAATTGACTATTCATTCTCCTGATTCTCCTCATTTCGAGTTTCCAAAGTCCATTGGTCAGCTGAAGCACATAGAAAAGATTGTGGTGTACTCTCATGGTCTCGAATTGTTACCAAAATAATTTTGTGATTTGCACTCCCTGAAATACCTCAATCTCTCTGGTTCCCACGCTTGCAAATGCTTCCAAATTCTTTTGGTTACTTAAAAATTCTCCAAACACCTTAATCTCTCTCACACTAGTTTGCAAATGCTTCTAGATTCCTTTGGTTGCTTAACAAATCTTGTGCACCTTGATCTCGGTGGTTCCTGGACTGGTTTGCAAATGCTTCCAAATTCCTTCGGCAATTTAATTCGCCTTAAATATCTGAATCTCGAGGGGTGTTCAGAGTTGACCATATCGGATGAAACATTTGCAAATGTCTATTCTCTTGAATATTTGAATTTGAGTTCTGTTCATATGGAAATGTTGCCTCGGCAAGTTACACATCAACAGTCCCTAGAAGAATTACATCTACTGCATGCAGATTTAAAAGAATTACCTGACGATATTAGAAACCTTAGGAATCTGGAAGTATTTTATGTGGGAAGCCATTCCTTGAAAGAACTGCCATGTTTTCTGGGTCGCCTGAGGAGATTGAAGGACTTGGAGCTAGTCTATTACACAGAACTGAAATATTTGCCCCATTCGTTGGGACTGCTGACTCAGCTATCAGAGTTGAAGATAGAAGAATGTGGAATAGAGTCCTTACTGGTAGAAGTGGTGAAGTTGAGCAACCTGGTAAATTTAGAAGTAACAGGATGTCTGATTTGCGACCTGCCATTGAAAAAGGGGGTGGAAGGAAAAAGTGCTGCCATTTAGATGTCCCAACTGGAATTATTAAAGCTGGAGAGAACATAAATATGAAGGTATCTTTGGTTGAGGGTATTTATCCCAACCTTAAACATCTCAACATCTATGGTTGTAATGATTTGGTGGAGGTTGGAGCACTGCCACCAACACTCATAATATTGTCTGTGAGAATGTGTAGTAAGGTAAGGAAAATGGAAGGGCTTTATAATCTTAGAAACCTTCAAGAACTAGACATCCATGAGTGTAAAGAGTTGGAGGAGTTGTCCTCTTTTGACAGGTTGACGTCTTTGAAGACGATCTCTTTGTATGGTTGTGATAAGGTGAGGAAAATAGAAGGCCTTGATAATCTTACAAACCTTCAAACACTAACATCTCGAGGTGTAAAGAGTTGGAGGAGCTGTCCTGTCTTAAAAGGTTAATATCTTTGAAGACGATCTCTTTGTATGGCTGTCATAAGGTGAGGAGTTTAAGGAAAGTTCCAAATGGCTTCTCACTCAATCTCCCCTCTCTAAGGGTTTTGGATCTTAGCTACACCAATATAACATCATTGCCAGAGTCGATGTGGCAACTCAAACAGCGTGAGTTTCTGGGGTTGAATCGCATCAACATCATTACTCTGCCTGCTAAGGTATGCAATCTTTCTCGATTGCAATTTTTGCATCTTCGACACTTTTAGCAACTAAAATTGTTGCCATGTACAATAGGAGAGCTGAAAAATCTCAAGCATTTAGATGTAAATTATTGTGACAGCTTAGCGGGGATTCCATGTGGGATCTCTCAACGTACTTCATTGAAAAAGCTAGGCTTTTTCTTGTTAATGGTAAAGGTTGTGCTGGGCGTAGACGAAGGTGAGAGTGGTATGTGCAGTTTGAAGGATTTTACAAATTTTCCAAATTTGATGGAGCTTTGTATAAGTGTGAAAGCAGGAATGACAGTAGATGGGAAAAGGTCGGGAATAAAAGTGGGTCCAATGGGAACTTGGTTGGAGATGAAGCATTTGGTATTGGAATTTGATAGGAATGATCTGTAGTGTTTGACCCCAATACCAAATGCTTCATCTGCAACCAAGTTCCCATTGGACCCACTTTTATTCCCTACTTTTTTCCATCTACTGTCTTTCCCACTTTGACACTGATACATAGCTCCATCAAATTTGGAAAATTTATAAAATCCTTCAAACTGCACATGCCACTCTCACCTTCTTCCACGCCCAGCATAGCCTTTACCATTAACAAGAAAAATCCTAGCTTGTTCAATGACGTAAGTTGAGAGATCCCACGTGGAATCCCCGCTAAGCTGTCACAATCATTTAGATCTAAATGCTTGATATTTTTCAGCTCTCCTATTGTACATGGCAATGATTTTAGCTGTCGACAGTGTCGAATATGCAAAAATTGCAATCGAGAAAGATTGCATACCTCAATGGGTAGATTACTGATGTTGGTGCGGTTCAAACCCAGAAAATCAAGCTGTTTGAGTTGCCACATCGAATCTGGAAATGATGTTATATTGGTGTAGCTAAGATCCAAAACCTTAGAGAGGGGAGATTGAGTGAGAAGCCATTTGGAACTTCCCTTAAAACCTTCAAACATTACAGATCCTATAAAGAGTTGGAGGAGCTAACGTGTGTTAAAAGGTTAATATCTTTGAAGACGACCAGTGTTGATATGTGTTGTAAGTTAAAAAGAAAAGAGGGCCTGGGGCAGCTGACACAACTTGAAGAGTGTAGTGTGGTTGTATACGATGCATCAGAAGAGATTGATGTTGAGATTGTTAATGAGTACTGGAAATGTGCAATCTGTGGAAAGTACCTTAGAATCTCGGATAACTACACGTACAACTATAGAGACAACAACCGCTGGCTTGAAGTACCCAGTGGCTTTATGCGATGCACCATAGGTTATTGGTGATGAGTACTCAATCTGCGGAAATGTGCATTCCGAGAGAGCAACATCTGTGTTGAAGTCTTCGAGACAGCTAATTATTGTAACTCGTTTCTTTTTAAGTTTTTAACATAGAAAATGCTTTATCACGAATTATTTTTCTTATTTTTAATTTTAAAAATAAACAATAAAAAATAAAATCACGAGCTTTTAATTTAATTTATGAAAAAATGTTAAATCAGAAAAGATTATCCTATTTCTGTTTGTATAGATGATTTCATAATTCACATTAAATTTATTATTATTGTTATTTTTTAACTTCAATAATATATTTGATTTCTTATTAATTTTTATTTAAATATATTATACTATGAAAAATGTTAATCTATATTTTTATTTCGGTAGAAAATTTAATAATTCACATTAAATTTATTATTAATTAATATTATTATTTTTTAAATTTAATAATATATTTTATTTCTTATTAAAATTTATTTTTTATTTTAAATATATTAAGTGATGATGATTAACTTCTACAAACATCAATGTGGTACGTTGGATCTTAAGAAAGTAAGAAATTAATTTATAATCTTTAATATTTTATTTCTATAATAAAAAAAAGGGAATAAAGTTTCTAAATCACAATAGTTTTGTTTAATAAGTCGAAAGGGTTGGTAGTGTGAAAAATGTTTTGGAAATGAGAACAAATGTGAGTAACAACCTTGTAATCCAAGATAATGTGCTTGTCATCTTCAACCCTTTTAGTATAAAAAAAGCGACAAATTATTTCATACCGAAGGTGTTATGGGAATAGACCAACACCTGGTTTCACTTCGAAGCTCATAAAAATTGGTTCTCATCTTCGAAATGTACATTTTCTTATTAGGATTGGTAAAGACAAACATAATTCTAGTTAGTAAGAGTGAGGTTCATTACGTCTTTATCATCTCTCAACTTCACCACTTCTACCAGTAAGGACTCTATTCCACATTCTTCTATCTTCAACTCTGATAGCTGAGTCAGCAGTCCCAACGAATGGGGCAAATATTTCAGTTCTGTGT
>Ga0115848_101214_pt1 | contig 10685 bp, 8 predicted proteins | sample InSIn3gowninarea_FD_83862 | JGI IMG/M metagenome (GOLD analysis project Ga0115848, IMG submission 83862)
CTAGTCAAAAAAATAGTGAACTATTGATCATGAAACTAATTATTCTTTCTACTGTCTAAATAAAAGAAATTCTACTCAAAGAAATTCCAAAAATTGCAAACAAATTAAAGCTAAAATCAAATTACATCAACTCATATTCTGACCCCTCACCATTAGTCTCGCTATGGCTTTCGGAGGTAATCATAAACAACTTGAGCAATTTGATATCTAATTTGCAGAAAAATAAACTAATATAAAATTACACATTCATACTTCAATCCCTCACCATTAGTCTAGCTATGGCTTTCGGAGGTAACTGATAATGACATGAGCAATTTAATATCTAATCTAAAAACAAATGTACAAAACTAAGATAAAATAAAACAGTGCTGGAATTAAAAGTTAAGAAAATAAATTAGCGGAAAGACAAGAATAATTTCATGTCATTAGTCATTATGAAATTATATGCAAATACCTGGGCTGCCTACTGTAATCTGGAACAAAGACACTTATCAGTTAACAACAGTATAAAGCATAAAAATTATGGACAGAAATGAAACATCAATACCATGAGAGACATAATACATACATGAAGAACTATGGCAAAATGAACGTAAGGAAATGAAGCATGAGACTATACAAAAAAAAATAAACAAAACCTCAGCTTGTGCAGGGGCCCTCTGCACAATCCTCGGGCATCAGATATCAACCACAAATTATGCTTATAAACAGAGTCTTCTCATGAATTCAAAATGCAGTTATAACAGAGAAATAATGTTACGGCACAGTGGGCTTTCTTTACAGCAAAGTCACAGTATGAAAAAAATAACTACTATGCATATGAGAATGCTTTATTTATAACAGGGTTACATAACCGATTTCCTATAATCTGTGCTGATGAAAGACACGTGAACAACCACGTCCAGAAATCTAGCATTATGGCTGCCATGAAGATTAAATCTATGGAGAGTGGCCGTTGGATTTGGCTGATGAAGTAGTCCAAAAGTGTTGATATGTCCCCTGCGATTTAGGAATGGCCATGCAAGTCTTCACGTGGTGAAAAACAGAGTTCGGTCACCGTAAGACTCTTTAGCTGGCCACCGTTTGACTATCCTTGACCATGGCTTTCCTTGGTGAATTCGACTGAGCCAATAGAACTCAGTCCATATCCACTTCATTTCTAACTTGTCCATGTGGCTTTATTTGCTTGAAGACACCTGCAATATAGACTTTAACAAAATAGCTGCGAAAAGTTAAAGCGACTGCGGAAAGTGACAAGATTCCGTAGCTTTATGAGCAAAAATCTAATTCAAACAGTAGACACAAAACATAGTTAAAAAACCATTTTAAATGCTCTTTTATGATTGATATGCAATAATGTTGATGACTTAGGAAGTCCAGGTAAGTGGAAAAAAGTGTAGAAAGGTGTATAGGAAAAATGCAAGTTTGGGACTCAACATACCCCCACTGTGAAGATGTTGCATGTCCTCATGCAACCAAAATTTTAATCATCCTCCTCAATTCATATGCTCTAATACCTATGCCAGTACATCCAGTATTATCCTCTTCTTTCTTGATGCTGCTAACATCCTGGGCTTCTTCATCAAGCATCTGAATTTGAGATTAATTAGTGCTTTACTTAGCTTCCGGCATTTTTTCTCCAATTTCCTGTTCTTTTTGTGCCATAGTCCCAGATGTAACATAGTATTGTCATGAATGATTTTGTCCAATCTGTTTTGCTCCTTTAATGCTTCATTTTCATTTTTAATATGTCTATTTAAAACCTCCAACTCAAAGATTTCCTGTTTCAATGATTTGGTTAGATCTTCTTGTGCTATGTGAGGCTGAGTGGATGAAGTACTGGGGCCTGTGGCTATTCTTTCTAAATATTCTATATAATCATATACCTTCTGCTGCTTTGGATCTATCTCGGGTGTCGTTTTCCTTGGGCTGTCCCCAAAATACTGTGGAGGAGAATTTTCTTCAAAATCTGGCCAAAAAGGATTCATGTCAACGTCTTGAGGACTTGCTTCAATGTTTGGCTGAGCGCGGGATGGGCTACTGCCAGCTGGAGTTTGTTCAGGTGTTACTTCTCCCAAATCAATAAAATGGGGTCCTTTTGTTTGTACTTTCCTCATATTTCCTTTAAGCCCGTTGCTTCTTCTTACATACTGTGGACTACTGTCTTTTTCTTTTTGTTTTTCTTTTCCTTTCTTTTTGGTCATAGCTGACTGAAGATGAACTATTCTCTCAGACAATACTTGATGGTCTTCTTCTGAGGAAGGGTTTTGATGTATAGCCTCAATGCTTCTTTTCTTTATTGGATTTTTACCCTCAGTCTTTTCCTTAGTTTTTTTAACTGTGTGAGTAGGAGTGCTTTGGGTTTTATCACTTGTTCCCTTTCTTCTACTTCTTTTTGATGTACTACCTTCAGGGATTTCTTGAGCTTCTTTAAAGAAATTTCTAATCAAAAACTGCTCCCAGGTGTCCTTTTTCTCTTTTAATTGTTCTTCTATCAAGATTTTCACAAGACCATGGTGATACAAATGTGATTCTAAGTCCCCTAGATGCTTTTGGACAGTCACAGACATCTTTTTCAAGATATTTAGTAGAAAATATGGTAGATTGAGGGACTGGTTGTCTAAGAAATTCATCAACAGTCAGGTATGATACATGTACATCGATCAAAAACGTCCTTCACAAGTGATAAACTTTTGAATAACCAACAGTAAACTGGCCCACTCTTCTTTTAAAGCATGAACAGGAATTCCCTTTTTAAAAGTGGTGACATCCATACCTGGGTTACGCAGGATCACTCTCCAGGCTTCCTCGACAATGCTCTTGTTCTTGAACCAACGTTCACCTTCTTGAGGGAGTTCCGTAGCATCTGCTATGGATGCCTCAGTCACTGAAAATTTGAGGTCTCCAATTTCTACCTCAAAACCGTTGAAAGACCTCGCAAAAGTTTTTGTTACCTACTTATTGTAATCTTTAACATTTTGAATAAACTGAAGCCACCTTGCCTTTTTCATTGTGTCTTTAACTTGTGGGTATCCCTCCAAAAATTTGGGTCCTTCTCGTTCTGCCCTCAACAATTGACCCATCCTTTTTTTTTTGTTCTTTAAAAACTCGTCTATGTGAGGAGGGTTTAATGGAGGTAAGACAGCTGAATTAGCTGAAATAAACAGGGTTTCTGAAGGAGACCAATGACTGTGAGTCGATTCAGAGAATATGTATACAAAATGAAGCGGAAAAAAGAATGAAATGGGGTGAAGTTCTATGTAAGCATGGTGTAAATGCAGCTGTGAGGTCAATAGAACAGTAGGGGGAGTAAAGTGCATTCGGAAATATTTGAAATTAAGTAGCTGCAGAGTAGACGCAAGCACGTTTATGAAACGGCTACGGATTTTGTGCGGCTAAGAGGAGCCGTAGTCAAATCAACCACGTTTCATAATTAAAGATGAAATATCAAAGTATAGTCGAACACGAGTGAAGACCGGAGGCTTGATTATGAGGTTGTTTAAAAATGAATGCAAGGATTTTGGGGAAATCGTATGGAGGTCATGGAACGGTTATGGAATTATCAACACAATCATTGCATATAATGGAGCTATGGTTTATAACTATGTAAAAATGTGCTTGAATAACGTTTGAAATAAATTTCTACTCATACCTTGGAATTCTTTCCATTTGTCCTTAGTCTTCAATCAGTTGCTCCTCATTGATGCTTTTGAATGCCACATGTCTTCATAATATGTCTTCATTCCTTGGAACTCTTGCCATTTGTTCTTAGTCTTCAATCAGTTGCTCCTCGTTGATGCTTTTCAATGCCACATGTCTTCATAATATGTCTTCGTTCCTGCATTTAATTTCATGACTGTTGAACTAACATCTGACTGTAAAATTTTGAAAAACAGAGTGGTGGCTGTAGAAACTGCTTCTAGCTGCGGAAACTGGTGCCAGCTGTGGAAACTGACATAATCAATTATTTGGGTGAATGATAACTGACTGAATGAAAATGGTCATGAAAGAAAATAAATGGAATGGAGTGAAATGAAATGAGAATCTATATATATATATATATATATCTATATCTATATATATATATATATATATTTTTTTTTTTTTTTTTTTTTTTTGAAAATATAGGATGTCAGATGTTCCTAATTTTCACCCTACATTTTCTGTATAAAAGTTCCAATCAAGTATTGGTTTTCAGGTTTATACAATTTTTTATTTTTATTTTTTTTATTTTTTTATTTTTTTTTGAAAACTGAAAAGAACAAAGATTAGGCTGGTGGAGAAGAAGGATTCTTCTTCACTAGTCTTATTGCAGAATTGTCTTGAAATATTTTGACAAATTCTTCTTTTGATAGTGTCTTATGATAGATCTTTAATCTGTGGCCATTCACCATAAGAGGAGTTTGAAATTCATCAATGGTTTTGATTCTTACTGCTCCATTGCTAAAGATTTTTTCAATCTCATATGGCCCAAGCCAATGAGTCTGAAATTTTCCTTTAAAATCTTTAAACTTGGAATCAAATAACAATGCCCAATCTCCTTCTTGAAGCTTTCTCTCTTTAATATGTTTGTCATGCCATTTAGCTCTTTGATTTTGAACTAAATCAGTTCTTAGAATTGCCTCTTGTCTGATCTCATCTAGTTCATTTAACTGTTCCATTCTATGCTTTTGGGCTTCTGATAGATCCATCCCCAACTGAACTACTATCTTAAAGGTCTTGACTTGGAACTCAATGGGGAACAAGACTTCTTTTCCATAAACAAGTTCATAGGGAGAATATCTTGTTGTATTTCTCCATGTAGTTCTGTAGGCCCACAAGGCTTAAAGAAGCCTTTCTGCCCAATCTCTTCTGTGTATATGAATAGTTTTGGTGATGATACTTTCGAGAACTTTGTTTGTAGACTCCACTTGACCATTTTCTTGCGGATGGTAAGGAGTAGATCTTCTATGCTTGATTTTGTATTCTTCCATTAGCTTCTCCACCAGGTTGGATGTGAATTGGTTTCCCTGATCTGTCACAATTTCTCTTGGAACACCAAAGCGAGTAAAAATATCCTCATAAAGAAAATGAAAAACTGAATTTTTAGTAGTAGACACTAATGCTTTAGCTTCTACCCATTTCGTAACATAATCTGTACAAACCAATATATACTTCTTTTGCTTAGATGGTGGATTAGTAGGTCCAATGAAATCTAAAGCCCATTTTTCAAAGGGTTCAATGAGTACCTGTGGTTGCAATGGCATTTCATTTGAAAGGATATGTTTTCCTATTCTTTGGTAGCTGTCACATATTTTGACATATTGTTTTGCATATTTGAAGAGGGAAGGCCAATAATATCCTAAAGAGAGGATTTTATAGGCCGTCCTTTTGTCAGCAAAGTGTCCGCCACATGGTTCATCATGACATGCCTTAAGGATATCAGGAATTTCATCTTCCCTGACACATCTTCTGATCACAAGATCTGGCCCTGTTTTATAATATTCATTAGAAATCCATGAATATTTTGAACTCTCCTGAATAATCTTTCTTTTTTCACTTGGAAATAAATGTGGAGGAAGTTGCCCTGTAACCAAATAGTTAGCAATATCTGCATACCAAGGAGTCTTAGTAGTAACTGCAAACAAGTATTCATCAGGAAACTTATCCTCTACAGGAGAATCTTCTTTAGTATTCTGAATTCTGGACAAGAAATCAGCTACTGTATTTTGTTTCCCTGGTCTATCCAGCATAGTAATATTGAATTCTTGCAAAAGTAGGATCCATCTTGTCACTCTGCCATTAGTAATAGACTTATTCATTAGATATCTAATCGCAGAATGATCAGTATGAATGAAAGTTTCATAGCCTGTTATATAATGTCTAAATTTATTGATTGCATGAACAACAACTAAAAACTCCTTTTCAATTACAGTATAATTCAACTTAGTAGGAGTCAAATTTTTACTGGTATAGTAAATGGAATAAGGGACTAAATATTTTTGACCCAACACAACTCCTAGAGCTGTATCTGAAGCATCTGTAGAAATATGGAAAGGGAGTTTCCAATTTGGTCCTCTCAAGATAGGTTCTTCAAATATTCTTGTTTTCAAAGTTTCAAAGGCTGATTAACAATCAAGATCCCATTTGAATTCAGAGTCTTTTGTAAGCAGTCTAAAGAGTGGAGATGCTATTTTAGTGAAGTTTTCTATAATCTTCTATAGTATCTAGTAAATCCTAGAAAACTTCTAACATCTCTTTGACAATTTGGAATAGGCAACTTGGAGATGACTTCAACTTTTGATCTATCAACCTTAATCCCATCTCCTGAAATATGATGCCCCAAAACAATACCTTCAGTAAACATCATAAAGCATTTCTCATGGCTTAATGAAAGGTTTGTTTCTTTACATCTTATAAGGAATTTTTCCAAATTTTCTAATGCCTCTTCAAATTAATTACCATAAACTGTAAAATCATCCATATAAACCTCTACACAATCATGAATTAGATCAGAAAAAATTCCTAGTACTGCTCTTTGGAATGTTGCGGGTGCATTACATAACCTAAAAGGAAGCACTCGGTAGGAAAAAGTTCCCCATGGACAGGTAAATTTGGTCTTATCTTGATCTTCAGGTGCTACCTGAATTTGATTACAGCCACTAAAACCATCCAAAAATGAAAAGTACTTTTTTCCTGCTAATGTATCTAATACCTGATCAATAAATGGAAAAGGAAAGTGATCCTTTAAAGTTGCTTTGTTTAATTCCCTGTAATCAATGCATACCCTCCATTTACCATTCTTTTTAGGTACTATAAACAAAGGAGAAACCCATCGGCTATCTGAAATTGGATAAATGAAGTTTACATTGAGTAGTTTTTGGAGTTCTTCTTTCACTATCTCCCTAAGGTTTGGATTCATCCTTCTCTGAGGTTGTCTGATTGGTCTACTATTTTCCTCAATATAGATATGATGAATGCAAGTCTTAGGATCAATACCTTTTATGTCAGTATACTCCCATGCAAACGCAGTAGAATGTTTTTGCAAGATTTTGGTTAGTTCTTCCTGTTGTGACTTTTCCAAATTTTTGTTGATATTCAATGTTTTCCCTGGAAAAATCTCAATGGTAGAACTACCAAACTCTTCCATAGAGTAAAGAGACATTTGTCTTGATGATAAATATCCGATGTCAGATTTCAACTGAAATTGTGTGGGGTCATATTTTGAAGATATCTCAAAATTTTCTAATGTGTTTAAGATTTGACTATCCTCACCGATTTTAGAAATGGTAAAGATAGGTTGTATAGTGTTCTCATCACTGACCCATTCATTGTCTCCTACTTCTGTGATTGATTTTGCTGGAGGATACAAATTGAATTTCTTTGTCGAATTACCATTAGAAATGTACATATCCCCAGATCTACAACTAATGAAAGCATCAGCTGTGGCTAGCCAAGGTCTTCCTAAGATAAGTGGGTGCCCTCCTAAATTATTCTTGGGAGTCAAAATCATAAAATTTACTGGATATTCCCAAGAATCTAAGGAGACTGAAATATCTTCTAATACACCATCTGGTTTGATAATTGATCGATCTGCAAGTTGTAGTAAAGTAGGTGTAAAAAGAAGATTAGGCAGTTTTAGCTGTTCCATAATCTGTCTACTCATAATGTTGATAGTAGCCCCTAAGTCAATTAATTTATTTGGAATTTCTATTCCATTTATATGTGTCTTGACAATTGGACTACCTAGATCTACATACTTTTGCATAGTAATTTTTCCCATCATGATATCTGCAATTTTTCCTACTAGGTGGATTCTTCTTGTATCTTTTAGTTTCCTTCCTGGTCTTTTGAGACTCAACTCCTTTATTGTTTTTGCTAGAATATGAATCTCTCTAATGGCTTGTAACAAGGGAATATTCATACAAAAATTCTTCAATTCATCTAGAAAATCATAGTTAGGCAACAAGATTTGTTTTTCCACCCCTTCATCAATTTGTAATCTTTCAGGAAAAGGAGGTGTGGATGAAGATGCATGTTGCTCAACTATAGGAGTTGTGGGGGTTAACTTTTCTTTTTCTTTTTGAATGTTTGAGTTTTTAAGAGATGCTTCCTCAGAACCTTTATTGACTTTAAGAGAGTCCTCCTTAGAGGTATCTTGCTCTTGGTCATCTATAGAAGGTTTTTCTAAAACTCTACTAGACCTGAGTTGTACATCATTGAGAGGAACAATCATATAGGTTGGAAATTGTTGTCCTTCTATCATGTAAGTATTCTGAGGATTTTTATTCTTAGGATTTGGCAATGGCTGAGCTGGAAGTTGATTTATATTTTGTTGGAATGGAAGCATGGGTTGAGGATTTGGATTTGGAAGTTGTAGAGCTTGTTGATTTTGAAAAGATGGAGGATATTGATAAAATTGAGCAGATCTCCCATAAGGATTTTCCTTACCTTGTACCCATGACTGATATGGATTTTGAGATTGGTGCCAAGGTTGTTGCCAAGGATTCCAATTTGGAGGGTTTTGAAAATTTATAGGGTTGTTAAACCCTTGAGTTTGTTGCCCCTGCCAAGGTCTTCTTGCAACAAAACAGAGAGATTCTGCTGAATTTGAATCTTCTTCAAAGACAGCTTTGAGTCCAGGGATTGAAGGAAAATCCTTGGTCTCATGATTCTCTGAGAAAATCATACATGTTTCTACAACTTTTTCATCCAAGCGACATTCCCTTATAGCATGTTTTTTTCTACATTTCGGACAAAATATGGCTAGAGCATCAGTTTCTGTTTTCTTCTTGTTTTGAATTTTAAGGGTGTCTAGTTGTTCACTAAGTCTACCTAAAATATCAGTTTTGAATTCATCAAGCATATTGCCAATCTCTGCCCTACTTACTGATCCAGTTGGAGATTTGTTTGCCCTGATAAGAGAAGGATCCCTAGGCCCTTTTTCCGTTTTAGATTTTCCCCTTGAGAGATGGACACGTAGTTTTACTATATCATGAAGTGGAAGTTGAGAAATGTCTCCTTTCCCCATCATGTTTAAAATATCTATCCATTCATCTCTGATGGATTTTAATAGAAGGGCTTTCAAATTTTCACTATCTAAGTTGCTCATCTTTTCTCTTTTTAAGCTGTATTGAAATATTTCAAGTAAATCCTCCAAATTTTCATCTTCTTTTTGCACCATTTTGAACACCTCGTCTTTGTGATTGGTGGGCTTGCAATAGTCCAAATATCTATCCAAAAATGTTTGTTTCATATCATTCCAAGTCCTAATAGATTGGTTGTCTAATCCCGTGAACCATTTCAAAGCAGCTCTCTTCAATGTTGAAGGAAACAATTTGAGTTTTTGAGAGTCTTCCATATAATCATAGGTTCGCCACACGACTTCAAACTCAAACAGAAATGTTTCAGGATCCTCACTTCACAATCCATAAAAATTGGGGAGGACAGATGGTGAGATTTTTTTCATTGTTGTATGAGTTTCCTCATCAATTATAGGGAATCCAAACGAGTTGTCTCCTTCCGTATTTATTTCATTATTATCTCCACCTCCACCATTGTTGCCTCCATTATTTCCTCCTCTTCTACCTCCCAATATTCCATCTACTACTTCCTCTGCCATGATAGTTTCTTCAGAGTTTTCAGAGTCCTCTGGTTCTTCTATCAAGGGAGGATGAAAGGAAGTTTCTTCCTTTCTTCTTCAGGTGATTCTACTTCTTTAATTACAATATACTCTCCTGTAGAAGTAAAGAAAAGATCTTCTTCTAATTGAGATTTGGTAGATAGTCTAGGAGAATCCTCTAATTCAACTGCTCCTTGAATTCTAGGAATCTTAAGGCTAGGGGTAGATAATGGTGAATCTTGTCTATGCCTTGAAGAAGATGGAGTTGTAAAAATTGAACTCTTGGCTTTAGCTATAAACCTTCCCCTAGAATCTCTTGCTCTATGCATGTCATTTTTTTTATTTTTTATTTTTTTAAGTTGGGCTAATAATTCTCTTTCTGATCTTCTAGGTCACACTAGGTGCAAGAAGAGAGCATACTTAAGAAATTATTGAACCAATAACTCTCTTTTCCGATCTTCCAGATCACACTAGGTGCAAGAAGAGAGCATACTTCAAGAGGTTATCAATTTTTCCCTTCTTTTCTTGTTGTTTTTTTTTTCTTTAATAAATTGGCTACCTAGCTACACTTCCCCGGCAACGGCGCCAAAAATGTTTGGTCAATTTAGTGTGTCCAAAATTGCTACATTAATTTATCAATCCGGGATTCGTAAGCTGACGAAGTGTGGTGCACTATATGTGCAAGATAACCTATCTCTTAATTTATCTTGGGGTTTTTTTATCTTGATTGATTTCCTAATGCAAAATGAAAATTTTAAATGGTAAGTATGGATTAAATGTTCAAGGCAATGATGTCCTTTATAATGATTTCCCAAAATTTAAATTCTAAAAGAGTTTTTTAAATATGTAATGACAAAATTAGTTCCTAAAAGAAAATAAAAAATGTGTGCTACTATGCTAGTCAAACAAACAGTGAACTATTGATCATGAAACTCATTATTCTTTCTGCTATCTAAATAAAAGAAATTGTACTCAAAGAAATTCCAAAAATTGCAAACAAATTAAAGCTAAAATCAAATTACATCAACTCATATTCTGACCCCTCACCATTAGTCTCGCTATGGCTTTCGGAGGTAATCATAAA
>Ga0115848_101215_pt1 | contig 10683 bp, 12 predicted proteins | sample InSIn3gowninarea_FD_83862 | JGI IMG/M metagenome (GOLD analysis project Ga0115848, IMG submission 83862)
AGCAAGGATCATTGCAAGAAGGATTATCCATTATACCAGGATGGCAGACCTCATAGCTACATTGTCAGGAGGCGCAGACAATTGGGGATGTTGGTTAGAGAATTCCTTGGATTTACGCAACACTTGATAACAAGAAGGTGAATCATCAGACATCCATTATTGAGATGGAAGGTAAGCTCTATCATCGATTTGTTTCCATTTGTATTGATCATGGACCTAATTATAGTTATGTTAGTCCTAACCTGGTGGATAAGTGTGGCTTGAGTAAAGAAATGCATGCAAAGTCTTGGTTGGTGTAGTTGGCTATAGGGACCAAGAAAAGAGTTCATCATTGGGTGAGAACTTGTGCATTTTAGTTGAATGGTATGCCTACATCAACACATCTAAATGTGCTTCCATTTGGTTCACATAGCATGTTTTTGGGTATGGATTGGTTGTTTACTCACAGAACCAAGGTAGCTTGCTATGAGAAGGCCATTGAGTGCTTGGATGATGATGGAGAAAAGAGAATCTTGTAGGGAAAGAAGCAGCCTACATCGGTGAGAATGGTTACAACTATGTAAGCTAAGTGCAGTTGTAGGAGAGGGTGTGTATTATTTGCAATGCATGTTTCTAGTGACAAGGGGAATGATGTTGAGGAAGATGACATCTTGAAAAGGTATCCTATTTTGTAACAGTTTCAGGATGTGATTCCTATAGATATTTCAGAGTTATTGCCTCATAGGGAAGTGGAATTATCTATTGAATTGGTACCGGGAGTAACACTAACATCAAAGGAACATTAAAAGATGAGCACTCCAAAATTGGTGGAACTAAAGTTGTAGCTTAAAGAAATGGTTAATAAGGGATACATTAAGCTAAGTGTATCTCCTTGGGGTGTACCAGCATTGTTTGTGAAGAATAAGGATGGTAATTTCAGGTTGTGCATTAATTACAGATAGTTGAACAAGGTGACAATCGAGAACAGGTATCCATTGCCACAAATTGATGTTTTGTTTGATCAACTGAAGGGAGCAACAATGTTCTCAAATATTGACATGTGATCAAGATATCATTAGATGCACATCAAAGAATAAGATATTTACAAGACTACATTTTGTACCAGGTATGGGCATTATGAGTTTGTGGTGGTTCCTTTTGGTCTCACTAATGCTCCAGCCACTTTCATGTGTTTGATGAACAATGTGTCATGTCCTTATCTAGACAAATTTGTGATAGTGTTTATTAATGCTATATTGATATATTCTAAGAATGAGGAAGAGCGTGTAGAGCACTGGAAACCGTATTATGGTTGTTGAGAAAGAATAAGTTGTATGCTAATATTAATAAGTGCATTTTCTTTCAGACTGAAGTTCATTACTTGGGGCTTGTTGTTTCGAAGGAAGGTATAATAATGGACCCTAAAAAGATTAAATCTATCATGGAGTGGCCAACCCCTAGGATTGTGGATGAGGCCAGATCATTTATGGGAGTAGAAGGTTATTACAGGAGGTTCATTAGGAACTCCTCAAGGATTTCCTATCCTATTACATCTTTGCAGAGAAAAGGAAAGAAGTTTGAATAGAATGAGGAGTGTGAAACTAGTTTTGAGCACTTAAAGGATTTTATTACAAATAATTTAGTCTTGAAGATCACAGATCCAGAAAAAGAGTTCGTGGTATGTACAAATGCTTGCAAGAAAGGACTTAGTGGAATCTTAATGAAGGAAGGACATGTGTTATGATGTGAGTCAAGGAAGTTGAATGAGCATAGACATAACTATGTGACTCATGATCTTGAGTTAACAACTATCATTCATTCCTTGAAGATGTGGAGGTATTTTCTTTTGGGCATGAGGTTTTCTAAGATGAGTGATCATAGTGGACTGAGATACTTGTTTGACCAACCTAATTTGAATTTCAAGCAATCTATATGGGTGGCTAACCTCAGCGAGTTTGATTTTGAGATCATATACATCAAGGGCAAGGAGAACAAGGTTGCAAATGCTCTTATCAGGAGAGTGCATGTAAATCATATTTCAACTGTGAGCTCTTATGGGACAAATTTATGGGAGCGGATCTTGCATGTAGGATAACAAGATGATAGATACCAGCAACTGAAGCAGAGGTTACAAAGATAGGGTGAAGATGACAGGGATGAGGAATATCACCTCACCACAAATGGCTTGGTCAGATTCAGGAATAAGATTTAAGTGCCAGATAACAACGAGCTCAAGAAGCTTATCTAAAGGGATTTTCGTATCAAGCCTATTTCAAGTCACCTAAGATATCAAAAGACTTTGACAATGGTGAAGAAGTTATGTGATTGGATGAACTTGAATAAGGAGGTGGATGAGTTTGTTGCTAGATGTTTGGACTATTAGCAGGTGAAAGTTGAGTGTAAACATCCAAATGGTTTATTGCAACCTATTTCGATTCCAGAATGGAAATGGTAGGTCATTTCCATCGAATTTATTATAGGTTAGCCAAGGACATTGAAGAAGTATGATTCCATCATGGTTGTGGTTGACCGTTTGAGTAAGGTAGCTCACTTCATTGCAGTTAAGTCTACTAATTCAGCTAGTCAGGTAGCTTAGATCTTCATCAGGGAGATAGTGAGGTTGCATGGTGTTCCCAAGAAGATTATATCAAATAGAGATGCCAAGTTCACTTCCATGTTTTTGAAGGAGTTGTTTGCAAGCTTGGGGAAAAAGTTAGCTTTCAGTACAACTCATCATCTATAGACAGATGGATAGACAAAGAGGATCAATAGGATTCTTGAGGACATGTTGATGGTGTATGTCATGCATCATTAGAGGAAGTGGGAGGAGTATCTTCCACTAGTAGAGTTTGCATATAATAAAGGGTATCAAGGATCCTTGAAGATGAGTTCATTTAAGGCTCTTTATGGGTTGAGTTGTAATAATCCTATAAGCTAGAGTGATCTAATGAATAGGGTGTTAATTGGACCAGATATGTTGGCTGAGGTGGAGTAGGAGATCCAGGTTATCAAAATGAATTTGAAGGAAGCGCAAGACAGACAAAAGATTTATGTGCAACATAGAGCATTCAAGGAGCTTCAGGTTGGGGAGCATGTGTACTCGCGCATCAAGCCCAAGAAGAGTTCCTTGAGGATTGGGTCATGTGCCAAGTTGGCACCTTGATATTGTGGGCCTTTCGAGATCCTTGAGAGGATTGGACCAATGGCCTACAGACTTGCACTGCCACCAATAGTGAAATTCCATGATGTTTTCCATGTTTCATTGCTTAAGAGATATGTGCAGGATGTTGATCATGTGATTGATTGGTCTGTATTGTAGGTGGAACCAGAGGGAGAGTTCCAGCTAGAACCTTAGTGCATATTGCAGTGGAAACAACTCATGCTTCAGAACCGGGCAATAGAGCAAGTTAAAGTGTAGTGGAAGCACTTCAGGCCTGATGAAGCTACATGGGAGATGACTTATCAGATGTGTGCTTTGTATATTTCATTATTTGTTGGTTCAAGCAGATGAATTTTTGGTATATGTATTTATACATGGTTGTAAATACCACAATAATTTGCGTTATAAAGCTCTAATAAGTGATATGTTTGTTTTTATTTCAGCGAGATGTCATTGTAAATACTACATCAAGCTATGTTATAAAGCTCCATAGGCAGTATGTTTTGCTTTTAGCATTTTCTAGTCATAGGTGTCATAGAACACCGAGGACGATGTTCCCGCAAGGGGGAGGGGTTTGTAACAACCTCGAGTTAAAGTTTCATGTAATAAAAGATAATAAAGGAAAAATAAGACCAAGGTCAAGGGAAAACAAGTTAGTGGGCATAACTTGTGATTTTTTTATGGCTAAGGAAATTGGAAAAAGAAAGGAGACAATAATTGGCATTTAATTAGGAAAATAAAGGAAAATAGGAGAAAAGGAAGGTGGAGAGACACAAATTTTCATGCTAAGGAAATTAGAAGGAAAATGTAGGAAAGTGAAAAAAAAGGAGAAATGAATGATAAAAAGGCATCAAAGAAACAATTCACAACCTTTTGTCATTTTTGGCTTTGGATAAGTTTGAGAGAGAGAGCTCCAAGATGAGAGAGCAAGCAAGGAAAGGAAAGAAGATGAAGGAAAAGGACAAGCAAAGGAAAGCGAAGGAAAGCAAGGAGAAAGGTTGGATCAATAGCTTCAACTGGAAAATCTTGTAGGTAACATGTTGCATGTGTGACTTCATGGTACATGAATTTGTTTATTTGGTTGATTTGTTGTCATTGGCATGGGATTTGCTTAGTTTGATAGCGGTTTCAGCCTTGCCTTTCCGTTTCCTGGTTAGCCATGGTGTGATGGGATTCATTCTTGGTTGAGTTTTGGATTGTTAGAAGGTTTTGGAACTGGGTGAAGTGGTGTTAGGAAAAATCCAAAGGGTTAGAGGTGGAGATGGTTTTCTCAGGGAATCCCTCAACAGGTGGGTGGAGGCAAGAAAATTCCTCAATTTATGGTGAAGAAATTCTAAGGCATCCAAGCTCGGTTTGGTTTTGTTATCTCGGGATCTATTTAGGTGAGATCATGATAGCTTGAGTTTGGAGGTGGTTTAAGCTTTGGAGCCCTTGGCTGACTGTCTTGGTTTATCCCATGAGATCCCACATTCATGATTAGAATATGGCACAGGGGTGATTGGATGAAATAAATATTTGGTTCAACCCAATGTATGGTCGGGTGGTACATGGAAGTCCTTGACTTGGTTGAATTTTTCATACGCTAATAAGAATTATTTTTCTATTGTGATCTATGAGCACTTGTACTTTTTGTTATGTGGATTCTATGGCTGATTTGTCATGGTTAATGTTCTGGTTATATGCTGGTTATAAGCATGGTTTTATGATGTGCTCTAGCTATGGCTCTTGTTCATGATTTGATAAGTATTTGAATGGTTGATGAATGCATGGGATAACAAGTGATGTTGCTACTACTTGAGAGGGAATTAGAACTTCTTGATGATTCTCAGATGAAGTTTAGAGATTTAAGATCAAATATTCTTTCATGAACTATAAGTTATATGTTTACCATATATTTGAAAAAATGGCTAATGTGTACTGGCATTCTAGTTCAATTTTTTGCTTCAAGTTTGATTGTTTGGCATTGTTATCACCTTAATCATGATTCTGGAAAGTTATAGACAATTCTAGGTAGTGGTTTGGAGGCTTTCTGGAAATTGGCATAGATCTCGCGACCACATGCATTGAACTAGGGAAATTAGGTCATAATTGCATGGAAGTAGGCTTATGCATGTGGTTATAGCCTCCCAATCACATGCATGTAGTCTTATGAGTGTGGTTTGGGAGTAAATTGTGAGAAAAAAGTTCGAGCTTAGGGACTGATCATCTAGGGTGGTTTGTAGGCTCCTAAGTGGTATGTAGTACTTGAGGTTTGATTGTAAGTTGTCGGTTGTAGGCCCCACTTCCATAACTAGAACTTGGAGGTCGGGTCATGTCATAGTATCACTCCACTCACATTTACCCGGGAGGGATTGTAAAAGTGGGTAAATGCAGGAGGGGCAGTTACACTAGAAATTCATGAACATTCTTTAATGTTAGTTTGTCATGTATGGCCTTTCTGGAACCAACCTTCTTGGGTGGTACTGGGAGATGTTGAGGGTGAGCTAGTTCTGCTTTAGTTAGCAATACAGGTTTTCTTAGTGATGGAATGACCTTTGGAGTAGATCTCCTCTTGAGAATTGATGGAGATAGATTTGAAGCACAGATTCTATTAAGGCTTGGTGTTCTCCCTAGAAACCCAATGTTTGGAGAACTTAAACTGTTGTACATGTCCATAGATTGCTTGCAAACAAACAAAAAAAGGGGTAAGAATACACATGCATACTTCAACTTGAAACCATTTCTATATATAAATTTGTTGACAGTGCTGGACCCGCCAACATTCAAGGGATCTCCTTGATATGAAGTCCCAACTAGACCTCGAACCATTTGGAGTAGGAGTCCCAAAAGTGGGTGGTAGTGTAATGCCTTGACCATGGTAGCGCGCAAAGGTAAGTAAGATAACTTTGGGTGAGAGAAAGTGTGTGACCCTACGGAGAGTCAAGTGTGATGCATGAAGGTTCTAACTCATGGAGGGGAAAAGGAAGTGCACACCTTAGAAGCATGTAATAGTACGCAGCTTGAAAGGAGCACACAAGCATAATGACATCACAAGCTAAAATGCACAATAGTCCACAAATTAAAGTGACAGGTCAATCCAACAACAAGCACTCAACAAGATTTGTACAATTGCATACAAAGTATTTCATAAGCAAACGAGTAAGTTAAACAACATACATTGCTAAAGAAACTAGAGTAGCCCAAATACAATAACAACATATGCATGAAAGCGTGTTAGCTCTGATGTTATTATTGTAAGTGAAATTTCCATCCATACATACACCATTGGCGACCACTAGCCCCAGTAGTGGAACATTACAGTCAAGAACACCTTCTCCTCCAAAGAAGTATACTGGCTCTATGTTGTGGAGAAGCCAAGGCTCATCACAATACTCCGAAGCCTTTTCTAAGCCTAAGCCTAGCTAAAATCTTGGCTCCCAAAAGCTTTCTCTATGAGTTATGAGGTTATATTTATAACAAAGGGTGGGGTGACCCTTGACATTCCCCTTTGTGACTCTTTGATTACGCTCATGACTCTTCAACTTCATTACAAGTAACTCATTACATAACATGATGACCTTTCACATTCCACTAATGACACTTGGAATTTCACTTACAACATATTTACAAATAATATTACATTTTCCACATGTACCCATGTAAGACAAAATAGGCTAGAGACAGCCTAAAAAGACAAAACACTATGATTCCGAAGTTTAAGGAAAGACCAACTCGACAATCTCCAGTTGGTGCTTCTTAGTCACATATTGATGCCAAGCTTGGTACTGTATGATGGTGTCCCCAAAATAATTTAAGGTGTATTTCTGATAGCAGACTCTTGCCTCCATGGAATATGGTTATATGGTCTTGGAACCTGTATCTAACTCATTCTGAAGCATGTGAATCATGGTGTTGACCATGACAGGACCACTAATGTTCTTTTGCATGTTATGTGCACTCAGATCCAAGTCTTCCCTGGTGGCCTCTCACCTTAGTTGCTCCATGTACTCATCTATCTTTAGACGAACTTGGTTCTTAGGTCTAGCCTTAGTGAGGGAACCGATTGATGGGATCTTGTGCGTTTTCACCATGACATCCAAATTATTGTGCAACCATGCAAGTGAGGCTTGTATGCTTTTGATGAATGGGGAAAGATTCTCGTAGTTCTAGATCAACATCCAGACCTTTTCTTTCTCCAGATCTGCTTGGGGCTTCATCTTCTTGACTAAGTGAAGCAAGGCCTCTTTGTACCACATTTTCCACTCTTGCACGTGGGCGATGGCTGCATGTATGTTCTTGAGAGTTTGAACAAATTATTTGCTCCGCTATCGTAAGCCACACACACAAACAACTGCTTTATGCACGGTGATAAATTCATCATAGATCTTTCGCATGGTACTCTTAAATGTTGATACTTCAGCAAGTATCGCTTTCCTCATCTCTCCCATTGCGGAAACTCCATTCTGCATTGATGCTTAGATTTTTTCTACCTCTTTCTTGGAATCCCACAATATCTTTGCCAGTTGTTCATTCTCGGCCATCAAGTACGTAACATATGAGCTTGTTGCTCCTGTATAGGTCAAGATAGCTTCAGAAAGGGTGGTTGGATGCCGCCTAGTGTCTGACACTATCACCCTTTCCTTGATGAATGTAGGTGATGCGTGATCATCCAGGAAGTGCTTCCCTCGTGCTTGTGTAATACTCTTTTGCAACTCATCAAATGATAGATTGTACACATCCATGAATGGATCATCATCAAGGAGAAAAACTTCTCCTTGCTCACTCAAGGCTGGTTCTGACACTGGAGGTGGTGGAGACTGAGAGATGACCTCTGGTGCTCTTTGCATAAGGTTAGTATATTTATTTTGTGGCTCCTACTCCAACTCCATTTCTGTCACTTCAATCAGTTTCTTAATCTACTGAGCAAGCTACCGATCCTACATCTATTCACCCTCTTCCTCAATTGTTGGTTGTTTGGACTCATCAACCTGTATGGGTGTTGTTTTCTCTGTCATCGTGCCTTACCTTTGTTCTTATTCCTGCTTCTGCTTCTCTTCTCTTTCTCTCCTCCTCAACTCCTATTCTTCCTTCAACTTCTTCTCTGTAACCTACAACTTTAGCTCTACTTCTTGCAGCCTCTACTTTTCTCTCTTCTCTCTTTATCCACTGCTCCCTCTTAGCTTCCAATGTCAAAGTTTCTTTCTCTAAGAGAGGATATGCCTTCATCTTGCAACTTTTCTCTACCTTTGTGTTGTTTTTGCTGTTTGTAGAAGAGATTTCCAAGCTATTTCTATACTGACCGGTTCATTGAGTCTAGAGGCATTATAACAGTACCTCCAAGGGTCCTCCTCTGACCAATGAAATGTCTCACGGATCCATGTAAAGTACACTCTCACACAGTGGTCCTTGCAAATACTGTGGGGATCATACATATTAAAGTCTTTGGTGCCGAACTCAAATTTCACTACCTCCTTAGCCTCGACATCTACATCCTTCAAACTCTTAATATCATAATCCGATCCGCAAAGGAAGAGCGGGCCATGGTGCTTTCTTATTCCTATGTAGTCCTACTAACAACATTGTGGAGAGGTGATATGAGACCTCTTGCTTGATCAAATTGTCAGTGGCATACCTTGGTAGAACATGCAAAGGATTCTCTCCGCCATACACTCTGATGATGGTGCCAACTAGTGAGGCATAACAATATGCAATGTTCACTATTTCCTCCATTGCTTCTCGGGACATGCAAGGTGGATCCTGCTCAAAGATAAGCTTGTACAATGGGATGATAAAATGGTTAGTTGAATTTTCCATCAATCCTCGATAGTTGCAGTCGGAAAGAAACTTAAAATAAACATTGTCGATAGTCTCCTTTGGTGTCCATGTTCAGTTCATGCTAGAGAACTGTTGCTGGGAACAAATTGCATCAAGTAGGTATGCAAACATAAAAACTATTGCTTGCTCATTCTTGGGTAGATTTCGGGTGTTAGTCACATGGATATTCAACTGATGAGCTAACAATTATGACCAATTGAATGGATTCCAATCATTCACCAACTGGTATAGCATGACTACCCAACCTTTAGGAAAGGTTTCTGTGTTTTATTGACCATATATTCTATAGGAAAAGATGATCAAGAATTGATAGGCCTTCCTGAGAGACTTTATCTTGTAAACATGATTGGGTGTCTGTCTAAACTTCGATGACTCTTTCAACCAACACTTGACGATATCTCTAGTGTTCATGACGCTGTGGGTGGCATAGAAAAATGAGTCCATGCGCTTCACCAGCTGAGGTAAATGATACATCTGCTGAAATTTCTCCGCCTTGAAGGTGGCATGATCTATCCCGCTGGCACTGCTCAATATCATGGTTTTTTCATCTATGTGTGAGACAATCCTGCTAATAATCTCTGCAGATGGGAAGACGAGGTACCTGCATGCAACCTTGTATAAGCCTAACTGATGGATGCTAAGGTAAACCTGTCGGTCCTCTAAGTCTTCCTTGAAGTCCTCTACAAAGGTATCCTTGATTTTCTATCATGTCAATCTTGTACCCTTTTCAATGAACAACTGAGTATATGCATAAACTGGTGGATTAATGGATATTTTCTCAACTGCTTCCCTAGAACTACTCTCGGTAGTTTCCTTTGATGCAACTCTCTTGGATTCCATGTTAATTATAGCTGCTAGAGAGATGCTCAACAACTGTTGTACCTATGGGACAAAGAGGACACTCATGGAAAGCAAATGTCATCTTAAAAACCAAAGAAACTTCAAGACAAGACCAAGCAAAAAACTGGGATCATGATGGGACAAATTACACAATTCTAGATGGCAGAGGTCATTGGATGCCTCTGGGAACTGTGCGTTGCATAGTCCCAACAGTTAGTTGGAAATCTTGTTGACTGGAACTACACAATGCACAATTTAGTCTTGGGCCAAGGACGGGAGAGACTACACATTGTGTAGTCTTAGTGTCCAAGTTGGGAGGCTGGCTCCTGGAACTGCGTAGTGTGCAGTTGGAGCTAGGTAGGATAACCCAGAAGCCAAGGCCTAGGCCTTGAGCTCCCAGATTGTGCAATGCATGCAGTGAAGTGTGAGATCCGGGTAAGGGGAGGCTCAGATTTTCCCAAGGGGAGTATGAAATCAAGTAGATATGGAGGATGGTGTGATTTTGAGTGCAGATCTTACTAAGAGACGATGCATGCAAGTGAAACAAGTTCAAGAATCAATCAAACTGAGGAAAAAATGAAGCATGTGAAGGGAGTCGTCACAACGACGACTGTTGGTGCAAAACGGGAAAACACATATGACACTTAGGAAAGGAAATATAAAACTTGAAACACCACTTCTACAAGCTAAAACAAGTTAAAACACTAGTTGTCGTTCAAAGAAACAAGTGAAACACAACTCTCATAGGCTAAACAACAAAAGTCACAGAAAAAATGGCAAAAGATATTGTGGGATTCCAAGAAAGAGGTAGAAAAAATCTAAGCATCAATGCAGAATGGAGTTTCCGCAATGGGAGAGATGAGGAAAGCGATACTTGCTGAAGTATCAAC
>Ga0115848_101220_pt1 | contig 10659 bp, 7 predicted proteins | sample InSIn3gowninarea_FD_83862 | JGI IMG/M metagenome (GOLD analysis project Ga0115848, IMG submission 83862)
GTTTAATAATACAATGTAATCATGATTAAGATTCTTTAAATTTCTATGAACTATTTACAGAATAAAGTTTTACCCAACATTTTAATCTAGGTAAATCATTAGTTAGGTAGAAAATGACATTGATCCAACTGTTTAATCGGGGTAAATAGGAGAAAGAAGGGATAGGTTAGATAGTTTTTTTCATTATGCATAAAAGAAAATAAAATGGGTTTGCTAGTCTAAGTGCACCCTAGAGACAAAAATAAAATGGTAGTCTAGCTAAGGGTAGGTAGATTAGGTGATTTAGTAAATATTGCCTATATAAATTTTGTCCTAAGTTTGAGGATATCATGAAAGGTCAAAATATGAATGATGGGATAAAGTATTTCAAAATGTTTCATTATTCATCCCTTATCCTAAGTTCAAAGGAGAAAAATGTGCGCTAGGACAAAAGTGCTTTATATATTACATTTTCCCTTATCCTAAGTTTGAAAATAAATATCAAAGCGCAGATGGAAAAATTTTGTTTGTCATTTATGGATAAAGTGCAACCATTTGAAAGCATCAGGATTTGATATCACAATTGATGGACAACCTTCATCCATTTTCGGCCCCCCGCTTCGCATTCTTCCTTTACTGTTGAGTGGGTGGGTCTGGAAAGTGGTTTCTTCCGTGTAGCCCCATCCCTTACGTGGCGCGATCTGGTGATTTCGTACCTCCCCCATCCGATAACACTAACCACCCACTGCCCCCTCCAGAAACTACCTTTCCCTTATCCATCTTGTCGCGCCCCACCACTCACCGCCCGCCACATGGCATAACCGTTGGACCAATGTCATTTTCTACCTAACTAATGATTTACCTAGATTAAAATGTTGGGTAAAACTTTATTCTGTAAATAGTTCATAGAAATTTAAAGAATCTTAATCATGATTACATTGTATTATTAAACTAAAACTAGTGATTGTGGCATTTTGAACAAGCTACACACAACTTTATTTTACAGTAATGAAGCAAAACTAACTATGAGTAGTGGCATTTAGACTTGAAACACTTTCAATATTATTCTTTTTTTGATTTTCTTTCTTTTGGTGGGGTTGAATCTTTTCTTCTTTTTTCAATATTCTTGTTTTTTCTCTTCATTTTTCTTCTTTATACCCTCTTTTCATTTTTTATTCTATTTTTCTTTTCATTTGGAAATCCTTGGAATATAGACAAGTATTTACAACATAAGGTTCCTGAGATACAATACTCAATTACCTTGAGATCCTATAAATTATATGACCCTAACAGTAGGTAGACAAATCCACTTGTAGTACTGCAGTTTGGGAAGCCCTTCTAACACGAGTGTCAATCACTAAGTCACACTTGGGTTATGCAAGGTTACACACTCGATTTCGCTTAGTTTCAAGCCACACAGATTGTAGAATTTGCACTTATTACAAACGGTGTTATTAGAATTTTGTTGTAGCACTTGGTGTTGGAAATAATACTGAGAGGGGGGGGGTGAATCAGTATTATCAGATTAATAAAACTTTTCCATTCCCACAATCAGATTCATATATGCAACTTCCACAACTTCTTATGATTAAGTTAATTGATCTTCAATGAGTGCATTAGAACATTATCAACCATATTATCAAATAACAGATGCAGTAGTAGAGAATAGATCATCACACATAAGGCACACACATGAACACCATGATATAAGGTGGAAACCCAATGCGGGAGAAAACCACCTGCTGCAAGTCATCTCAATCTTCTTCTTAATAAGAAAATCCTTTTACAATAATTTATACTGGTGCAGTCTTATACTAGTATGGGAGCTACAACCCCCTTTGCTCTTGTACTAGCTGATCCATTTACTAGTACGCAGGCTGCTACCTGCTACAAAGCTCTTGTACTAGCTTAGATACTAGTACGTAGGCGCCGGCCTACAATCTTCTTTCCTCCAGGTACCACGTTTCATCAATTTTCAGACTGGATACACTGAAGCACAACACATAATCTGAAAGTCCCAACAACAATATAAACAAGCTTCTGAATCACCCAAGCACTAGATCCATACAAGTGAGTCATCAACCAGATCTAGTCCATCAGATCACATGAAGATAAGTCAATATGAACCTGATCCATTCATCCATTAAAACTGAAACATACTCAATCACTTCTCAGAATACTGTCAGAATATCAGAAAACAGACATCACTTCAAAACCCAGAACACAGCAATGATAAACATGAACTGCTAAACATATTTCAAGATAGGTACGCAGCCTATGCCATGTACTGAATAGATCTCCTGCGTCCAGACGCAGAGATCCTTCTGCTGCGTTGCGTGCCGACGCACTGTTCCTGCAACTTCCCTGCGCCCTTTCGCTCCAGGGACGCACTCAACAACACTATCGCGCCGCGTCTTTTTCCTCAGGGACGCACTCAGATATACTATCGCGCCGCGTCTTTTTGCCTCAGGGACGCACCCAAAACACTATCGCGCCGCGTCTTTTGCTCCAGAGACGCACCTGAACCTTGTTCGCCCTGCGTCCCGGCGCACTTGTCCCTCTACTGTACCTGCGTCCCGGCGCACTTGTCCCTTCACGGCGCCTGCGTCCGTACGCACTTTTTCTTCACTGCACCTGCGTCCGTACGCACTGTTTCTTCACAGCACCTGCGTCCTTTGGGCATAGATGATTTTCAAGACTTCAAGGACAACCCAGTCAGTCAGATCTATAGATCTGATCATGCGCTGAAGAGATCAAGAGATTCGCCTTCTTTAGATCTAGACATTACACCCATAACATTTCAGATCTCGCTCTCATAAGATATTCAACTCAAAAGCCTATCTTGCCAAATGATCTCCTTTGCTTTATATAGGCAAGCTCCTCCTTAAATCAAGGATCAATACCACGGATCAAAACCATAATAACACAATACCGTCGGCTCAATACCAAGGGTAAAACATAAGAAACCCCCACGTGAGCTTTTCTCTGCCTTGAAATGTGTGCACTGGGCGGACGCACCTCCTGAACGGATTCCCTGCGTCTCTGGACGCGGGCCATGCATGGTTTACCTGCGGGTACGCACTCTATGAACTGGTTTCCTGCGTCCTTCTTCTTTTCTTCAATATTTGATAGCTGATCATCAATTTCTACTGCTGGCTGGTTGTACTGTTATCCATCTCCTGAATAGGTTGCCATCAAGGACAACACCTTAGCAATAATGCCAACACTTGGGGGAAACATGGGAGGAAACTCTCAAGGGGGTTTCAGCCTTAGCTCTGTGGGCTAAGTGTCATTACCTTGCATGTGAATTTGGCTTATGAATGTCCCCCCGGGACGTATTATTATTGGTGGTAACCTTAGTGGCCTATATTTTTAGGGCTGATAAACAGGTGTACGGTCGGGTCCATCTTCTCTATACTTGGGACAAATATTAGTCATACTTTTCCACTCCTCTCAGAGGGTGCCCCATGTCTAATAAGGGAACTTGCACTGAGTTCACAACTAAAAAGTTTGGGAAGCAAGTCGCTAGTATAATTGTCCCACCACCAACTTATTTCTATTTTGTTTGCTTGTGTGATTACCTCTTAGGAATTTTCTAGTGTGTGTTGTTTGGTTTGAGTCAGTAGTTTTTTCCTTAGGGTGTTTTTAATAACATAATTGTGTTAAATTATAATTTTTAACCTTGGATGAGTATAGTCTCGTTAGTCATATCGTCTTCATAGATTTTCTCCTGAATGGGGTAGACTTGTCACTCCTGCATGAAGAGTTCATGTTACTACTCAAGACTTAGATCAACACATAGTTTTGGAATCTATACCTGATCCCCCTGGTAGTGATCTGGTTTCCATTGAAACTTTGGTAGACGATTCTTCTACTCCTACCAATCCACCTTTGACCGATCTACTAGGACTTGAGTTGTTGCGGTTGATCCCTGATGGTTCCACACTTTCTTATACCTTTTTACCATTATCATTTTTCTATCCTATGGTGGAGCCTGAGACCTCTTTACCCTCTACATCAGCAGTGTCAGCTACCATATCATCATTTCCACCACTCAGTGTGGCTCTATCTACTCCATGGACCATGCCTCTCACATCTTCTTGGGGAATTCCACCAATTTCATCTATCGCTCCTATAAATTTCGCATTTGTTTCCATGGCCACTTCGTTATCTACGTCAACTATGGTTATTAATCATAGTCAGCCAGTACGGTCAGGAGTCTTTTCACCTAGATTTTCTCAACCAATGATTCTTATTCCTTAGTTAGGTGTGGTTACTTATGGAAATGTGTGTGGGGGGTTATCAATTATTCTTGGTCATCTTGGGGAAAATTTTCTTCTAGCATGTTACAAGCATGGTATAGTTCTTTATTTGGAGGGATGCCACCTACCAATACTTTTCTAGGAGGGGCTAGTTTACTTGGGGGCAACCTTGTTTCTAGTGTCGTCACTAATACAGGATATTCTCCTTATGTTGGTGCTACAACACAGGTCAGTCCATCCTATCCTCATGCGTACAACCCTGGGGGCACATTACTTGGGGGGAAGAATCCTTTCACCAGTCATTCTAGCTTGTAACAACCATATGTCGGGGTGAACCCATACCTTAACCAACAAATCATGCATCATAATCCTTATATGGGGGGACCACAAGGTTGGTCAAGGGCTTCTCCTACCTATGATCTGTTCAACCATGTTCATAATCCATTTTTATCTTCTCTTGATGTACCTAATTTGGCTAAGTTGAATAACGACCCCATCATACTCAACCCCTTGTGCCCACCTATGTCTGCAAAGTTGCCTTCTGACATACATGAATTCAAAGGAAAGCTTAGAGAACACCCGTCCACTAATATCACCATGTATCACCTATGGTTTTCATCTAATTCTTTATTGGATGATTTGATTAAGCTTTGCTTGTTCCAACGTACTTTAAATAGGGATGTTGCAAATGGTACATCGACTTGGACACAACATCCTACAGTGACTTTTCCTCTTTAGTTCAAACCTTCTTGACACACTTCCATCTACCCACAAGGTATGATATTGATTATGATCTCTTGTAAAACTTTAAACAAGATGATGTCACCCTAATCTCTAACCATATTCACGAGTTGCGTCGTCGTAAGAGGTTGGTTAGGACTAAGCTTCCTCATGATATTTTATGCAAATGGTTCACTCAGTCTCTAAGACCTCAAATTCCAAGGATGTGTCTATGTTTTGAGCCACTACCAAGGAGCAAGCTATTCTATCTTCCCACTAACTCGATTTGATTCATTTGCAATCGGGCATGCTATATGAAGTTCTTCCTAATGCTCCTAGGGCTTCCATTGACCCACCAAAACCTACTTCTGGCCCACATGTTGATGGTGTGATTGGGTTCATTTTCAATTCCATGAAACAATTTTATGCTCAACTTGGGAAATTGATTGTTACATCACAAGCCCCTATAATTGCGTATCGCTCTACAAATTCATCTTCTTTTAAGCAGTCCACAGAAATTCTTACGATGAATTCCACAGTACCTAAGAAAAACCAACAACTTGGTGGTAAAAGGAATAATAAGAAGAACAAACAGAGAAATCAAACTTCTCAGGACTCTCAACAAAATCCTCAGAATCAGGGCGGCAGCACCAGTGAGCACTATCGAAAGATTAAATTCCCTTGTAAAAGTCACAGTGAACATATTACTCATGAATTCCCTCATATGGATGAAGTTCATAGGTTCCTTACACCACCAAAATCTACCCAAAAACCTGTTGTTTTAACTCATGCATTTCCTTCACAACCTCAACGAAAAATGGTTGCACAACCTCCTCCACCTCCACAAGGGGGAAACAAGGGGCCATTATTCAACCCCACCAATAGTTCATATGTCATCACGTGCAAAGAAGACGTTAATGTGACCGTAGGATCCAAGTCATATGATGTTCCTGAGTTGAGTTATTCTCCTAAGGACTCCCTCGCTCCACCTACTTCCACTAGACCTCTCACATTAGATAGGTCTGTGGAACTTGTTTATCGACCCCTCAAGGGTGTCTTCCATAAGGAAACACACAATCCCTCTGTCTGGACCGCTCAACATTATAGTATTGTTGAATATCTTTCCCATTATCCTTATGACATGTCTTCCCTAGAGGTTTTGCAAAATTGTCCCCAATAACGCAAGGCATTTTTGTCTACGATTGGTGGAGTAGATCCTTCTGACTCGAACCTCATCATATTCAATTTTGACAAGGATTTCTTTCGGCTTTCCCACCAGATCACCTTTCAAATTATTGTGTGTATCTTACATAAGAATATTAATCTCACTTTGGTGGATGAATTTTTTCTACTTGTGTCATGTCAACATCATCCTGGAAGGCTCTCAGCTCTTTGACACTTGCTAGTTCTAACACCACTCTTCAAGCCTTCGATGGATATAATTTTTACCTAAGGGGGTTCTTCCCAAGTGTTCCATTAATATAGGAGGTAAAACTATTTATGTCGATGTTAAATTCATCGATGCCACTTTGGATTATAACCTACTCCTTGGTCGTGGGTGGTTCTATGCCATGAACACAGTTGTCTCATATGCCTTTCATATACTTGTCTTCCCTCGTGAAGGTAAGATTGTCACTATTGACCATCTTGACTATTATGTTCCATCAGCCCAAATTTCCACTATGAGGAATCCAGTCCCACTTGTGGGAGATAACCCTAGTCAGTTCAAAAGTTTTGGTGTGGGGTTGTTCATAAGTTCATCCCTTATGGGTGTTTTTCCTCAATTACCCTCACCCGACATTCCTTCATCTTCCTCTAAATATTCTATTCATGCAATCTCTTCTAACACCTGTGGACCCCAAATACCTCCTAATCCTTGGGTGGTTTCGCCTTCTCTTATGGAAGTTGATCAAGGTAGTGAGCATTCTCCACCACCTTTTGTGTAAGAAATTGCCCCTCCGACAGCCCCATCAGTAACTCTTGACGCTGGTAGGAAACTACATCCTAATATGGAATATCACCAGGTTCCTTTCCCCACATGGGTCATCACTCCACATGTTCGACATGACTCCCTCAATGATAAACACCCCCAACTAGTCATCTTGGAGTTCATGGATCTATCCATTGATAATCCCAGGGAGGTTACGACTTTTTTTTCCTCTAGTCTCCTCGATTTGGAACAAGTAGAGCTTGGAAACATAAATCTTGGAATGATTCAGGGGGAATCTCCTCGACCCTCCTTGTAAGTGCCAACCTTGGACTGAGTCAAGTCTTGGGCTTATACTACCGAACTTGCCAATGAATTATCCGACTCCTTACTACTTGTTGATGAGCATCTTGTACCCCCTTTATGTCTTGATCCTCCCTTATGTCCTTAAGTTAATGTTGAGAGTGTGACTATGTCAGAATCTCCCTCGCATGGTCAACCTTTCCAGATTGGGAAGTTTGATTTTCTTTGGCATGTTCTAACATTAGTGAGCCATATGGTCCCCTTACCCTCCATGAGTTTGTGTATAGAAACCCTTGTCATGTGCCTAGTTGTGGGCACCCTTTACCATGACCTATTGGATTGTGATGTGATTGTATATATTGTACATAGGAGTGTGATGATTTATCTCTTTTTCGGTTTGGTGTGTGATGAGTGTTTGTCATGTCTTATTTACAAAAATAAATCTTTTTTATTTATAGAACTCAATATATATATATATATATATATATATATATATATATATATATATATATATATATATATATATATATATATATATATATATTTTTATTTTTTTTTATTTTATATTTTTTTTCTTTCCTTATGTGATTTAACCACAGGTCTAGTCTTTCTGGATGGTTTTTAAAGAATAGGATGACATTTTCATTTCGGTATCCATTGGGTCTAATGTATGTTTCCCTTCTTGGCATATAAGGGTATGTAATTTTTTCCATCTCTATTTCTTTTTTACCGTCAGTGCCATTTTTATGCCTTAGGTCTGACCCCACCAAGTTGAAAATTTAGCCACTCCTTTTTATGCATGTCGTCACTTGATGGTAGAGCTTACCTGGTCATCGATGCCCTAGCTAGCATCTTTCTCATATTGGTGTCCATGTAATCATTTTTATTCCTTTTTCGAATCCCTCCTTCTGATTAGCCATGACCTAGAATTTGAGCCTCATATCCTCTTCTCCATCATATTTCTGGTCATACCCCTAGAGGATTCCACACTTTATCCCTTATGATTGTCCTTTTTTATCAGCCTATTTTTGTGTCATGAGCATTGGTTTCTTTATTCCATCGCCATTATCTGCTTGGCCTATCATCTGCTTTCATTTGTTTTTTTACCCTTTCTTGGAGGCACCACTGTGACGAGTGGTATTATTAGCCAACCTCTTGTCATCATTATCTCATGAGTAGTTCCATCATTACTGGAACTATTTGCTATCCTCTATACCACTCATTCCTCCAGGAGGAGTTTTTCTAAAGATCTTTTTAGACTCCTTAATTTAGAAAATATTGTCGAGTGAACTTGTCTCCTTCATGCTCGTAAAAGTACCTGAGGGTCATCTACCCAATATCAGTTTAGGGCCTTTTCTACACTAGGATATATTACTTACAAAAAATGAATACTCTAGTCTACTATGTCTAGAAGGTTCTCCCTTGTATCCTTTTATCTCTTTTTTAGGCTTGGGAGACAAACTTACAAAAAGCGAACTTTTAAAAAGAGAAAGGGACAGGAACATTAATCACCATTAGTAATCAAAATGGAAGCATCAATCATGTTTCCCTTGAATATGAAACTTGTTTGTTTCATTATCTCATAGTTGGGTTTTAGCTTGCCTAGGAGTCATAACATACATATTAGTCTTTCTACTCCTTCGGTTGGTTACTTTTCTAGTCATATGGAGCATGCTTATGTTCCTCCTTCATCATTGCATAATATCACATGGTCATTAGTCATACTTCCAATTCTCTCTTATGTCATACCGCTATGTGATCAAGGGAAGTCTCAACCTATCGCGGCCATTTGCGGTAGCCTGTTGACCTTTTTGAGTTGGCCATCCCTGTGTCAATTGTCCTTCATTGCTTCATGACTTCATCCATACATTACATCATCCTGGTTTGTTTCATGTCAATTTGATGGGGGATACATCAAAGCCCTCCTTCGACGAATCTTATCCTATTGACCACATATCATTATCCAAGAGCTTGATCTAGGAACCAATAGTACCTTGGAGCTTGTAGATCTCAGTGACAAGCTTCCTCGCTATCGACAATGGGTTTACATCACTGGCTTATAATTATTCGAGTTCACTAGTGTTTGACATCATCTCATCTATTCACCTTCATGGACTATACTAGGTACCTTGGGGTCCATATTCCTCATTGGTGGATTCCCTCACATCTTACTGGTTTACCCTATTGACTGGTAATCATGCAGTTTCTACCATGTTCGAATTCAGCTCATTTATTTGCATGATTTAGATTGTACCATCAGGATTATGTTGAAGACCCTGGCTTAGGAACATCTCACTCTTATATGGCATCCTTCTGAGGTTGCGTTGGAGTTATGTATCATATATGTACTTTGAGGGGTATCCGAGACACTTCTCTCTCTGCCATGTGTCCATAGTCCTACTATTGTATACTATGACATATATCCACATTATGTTTGCCAGTGGTTATGAGATATCTATTAAGTCACATGGATCCACTATGTATGTGTTCATGGCCATGATCTGGCATTTCATGTCATGGATCTGCACTGTATATTTTGGTAGCCATGTTTAGTATCTTCTTATGACCGAGCATGGGTATGCTTGCCTTGGGGATGTTATTAGCACATATAAGATTTCAGCTCCAATGTCTTCTAATACAAGTCTTTGTCTTTGTCTCCTCACTCCTGTTTTGACCTCTAAGCTCTATCATAATGTATTTTGGTCATCAAGTTATATTTTGACCTCATACATTAGGAGGAATCTATTATTAGCCTATTTTTATCCCTAGGGTTAGTGCCTCTAAGACATAATGTTGATTGACCTTTTTCTGGGCCTCACACCTTGTTTTTTCCAGTCATGACACCCAGTCACATGGATGATGGCTTATCAGAGTGTCTGGAACCTTTCAGTCCCTTGTAGATTGACTTATCAGTGTGACTGTAGTCTTTTTATTCATGTTTTGTGCCTGTGACTGGGAAATCTTTCTAGAGTCTTGTCGTTCCTAGGAGATTAGTTCAATTCATCACATATTCAAGCTATCCAAGGCTTATCATTGAGAATATTCCATAACTTCTTGTCATCTTGAGTATCTACTTTCATCATCTTAGGAGCTCTCTTTATCGTATTTATACTGGACCACTTGAGAGTGTGAGGCTAGCTAGAGATTTTGGGATCTAGAGTTTATGCTTTACCATCATATTTCTGTCGTCAGAGATAGATTTTGTTAGTTTTATGCTACTAGAGCCCTTGTTTTCCATGTATCTTTTCTCATTATAGTGGGAAGACTCTACTAGATCTTGGAGAGGAGACCTAGAGTGAAGGTATATTTGTATCTTGATTTTCAATTAATATAAATACATGTTCCTTCCCTAGAGGTTTTGCAAAATTGTCCCCAATAACGCAAGGCATTTTTGTCTACGATTGGTGGAGTAGATCCTTCTGACTCGAACCTCATCATATTCAATTTTGACAAGGATTTCTTTCGGCT
>Ga0115848_101223_pt1 | contig 10642 bp, 9 predicted proteins | sample InSIn3gowninarea_FD_83862 | JGI IMG/M metagenome (GOLD analysis project Ga0115848, IMG submission 83862)
AGTGAGGTAAGGTCTTCTCCACCACTCCTTTCTTCCCCCGGTATTGCTGGTCCCCACAGCGGGCTTCTCTATCTCCGCCAGCCACCCGGCTAACCAAGGTGTTCATCCATCCAAGACAACTTATGCCAGCAAGCGAGCAAGTGAGCGGGCATGTACTGGTGAACCAGACTACTATACTGGTAGCCCAAGCCCGGGGTAAGGGTCAGTCATATTTCACCATCAGCCCCACCCACTGGACCCTGAAAGAGTCTCTCCCATTTCTAGAATGAGAGTCTCTCCCATTTAGATAGTGAGAATCTCTCCCAATAAGAGAGAATGAAAGTCTCTCCCATTGTTGTCTAGTCTCTACCAGTTAGATGTAAGCCGAGAGGTTCTATTGGAAGTAAGCCGTTGAGACGCGAAGGCTTCAGGTATAGATTCGGGTGTGAGGGTGCCAAATCCTCGGAGCTGTTAAATGGTTGGGTCGGAACTCCGATCCGAAAAGGATGTATTTTGATTTACTATTACGTATATGACTCGGGCCCCTGTGGGGCGCCCTGCAGCATTCTTACTCTTTTGAAAGGAATGATTGACTACCTTATGGTGAAGATTTGACTGGTTACTACCTCTTTCCTAGTCCACCTTATGGTAAGGTTGGTTGGAATCTGCCCCGGTTCAATTGATTATTTGATCGATTATCTGCTCCTCATCCGCCCCATTCAAAATGACATTTCAGATTGAATCTGGATCTTGTGATACGTAGATAAATAGAGCATTACGCCGCCTTCGTAAGAGGGAGAATATTTGTCACTGGAGGGAGAATGTTTCTGATCAATTGGGGCGGTGGGGAATTCTGCTCCCCTATATTCATGATTATTTGCCTGCCCTACTCTTTCCATTCGATTATTTGCTCGAATGAGGAAATGGTGGGAATAGATTAAGGGATCATTCGAGCTTGGGGATTGGTACCAAATGAGGAGGAGACTTTAAAGGGGATAGGTATTGAAGCGGGGGCTTATCGCCACTATTCTTATTATACCGCCCCCTAAGAGGAGCTGGAACAGTAGGGGCTGGCTTATAGACACTATTCCTTATTCACTGCCCCGGTGGAATAGTAGGGGCGTATAGACTAGATTATCCATTCATTCACTGCCCCGGTGGAATAGTAGGGGCACTATTGGAATAGGAGGGTCAGGAGAAGTTAGAGATTGAAAGGGTTAGGGTTTATCGATAGGGGATGCTTTTGGTAATACCTATAAGAAGAAGGCCCCTATTACTACCATCAGTTGGTAAAGGATTGGACGGATAAAGGGGCGGGAATAGAATTCAATATATTGCGCCGGGGCGTCGGATTGAGAAACTAATGATCGAGGGGGGGGTGGCTTCGGATCAATGGGAAAGGGATGGGCGGTTAATGCCCCGGCCATTGAGGGGATAAGATTTTCTAATGGTCCATGAACAAATACCTCAACCCTTCATTTCCCTGACAAATCGCCGCAATCCCCTTCCGAGAGGCGAGCTGTATGATTTCCCATCAAGGGGATTGATTGGGGGAAGAAAGAAGGGTTATTGAGGGGTGTTTGATGCAGGGGAGAGAATATGAAGGGGGAACAAACCCTTTATTGATGAACCAAAGCCTCGCAGGCCGGGGTTCGTCCTTACCCGCCCCGAAGAAATCCAGTGATGGCCCTCGCCCCAGTCTTATTCATTCACCACCAGCATCACCAACCGGGACAAATGAGCTTTCGATAGCTAGGGAAGCTTCATCATTAAACCCAAGAACCCCCTTTATTGATAGACTGGGGCCTCCCACGGTTGGAGAGTGGGATAGTGGGGGAATACGAGGAAATGGAATACTGGATTCCAATCCCCTAGGGCTTTATTGAACGGATCCCTGTTACTAGAGTATAGCTACTATTCCTATCCGAACCCTTTGTTCCCGAGTATAGCTATTCCTCATATCCGAACCCCTTATCATTTAGAGACTAAGGGGTATAGACCCTCATAATCTTTCATCCGAACCTATCAAAAGGATTGGTTGACAGAACGGAACAAACCCTCTCACTTTTGCTATTGATGGGAGAGAAGGGGGAGGGGATCGAATAAGGAATAATAGTAGGGGCCCGGCAATGATAGTAGTAGGGAGAGAACCACAATGATCAATTTGGATGCGGGGTCCTGCACCTTCTCGTGATAAAGGGGTGGGCAAATGATCATAATAGGGGGACGAATGAACAACCGTAGAACATGCTTCTGTTTCTTATTCGATAGTTAGGGCCAGCGCTTTTACTATACGCCAGTTACGCTCCCTTGGATAGAGAGACTAGCCGAGATGTGATGCTTCAGTGAATAACTCCCCCTAGGATCTATAACCTTGAAATGGATGGGCGGCCCATGAAGGAATTAGGAAAGGCGGCGGATTTGTCAAGGCAAGGCCGTTTGCGAGGAGGCGCATCCTTCCTTCCCTCCCACCCTCTCCATAAACTGTGATACGTATCAACTCGACCGAATGAGAATATACGGGACGGCAAGTCCACTCACACCAAACAGGTGCATCACGATTCACGATAGGGCAGCACGGCACTTTAGTCCACTCACACCCTTCCGAATACCCTTCTTCTATTTCTGTATTACGAACCTATTTCTCGAAGGGGCGAAAGCACTCACACCTATACTTCTTATTTCTGGATCTCTGGATTTAGGGTTGAGGAGCTTTTCCATATGATTCAGGTCGCCCTCTTTCTTACTAATAAAAGGTAGGAATAGTTTGTTGATGCAGCACTCACGCTCCTGATGCTAGTGTAGTGCTCCATTCATCCCGGAGCTCCAACTTGGTGCGTTCGGTGAAGGGGTCTCTATATGATAAGAGGGGTGTTTGTTTGCGTTCCTCTCACGCTGTACCGGTAGAGTGCGTTGCCTCGACTTGCAGTAGTGGATCGGGGTTGGCCTACTTCTTCCCCACCGGGGGCGGTGTGGTCAATCTGTACCTTTATTAATTAAGTGGGGGGAGACTTTAAAGAATAATAGCCCACACCCAACCCGGAATTGCCCTCAAGTAATAATAGTAGGGAATTCATGATAGTAGGGGAGAGAACCGAAGGAGATCCGGCGACAGGGTCAGGGAGAGTGACTGGGCCGTCTTCCTGAAGGGGTAACCCCTTTCAAACAGATCCCGCCTTATTATTATTCAAGGGCGAGATCCCCCTTCCTTTATATGAAGTAGATAACCCGGGTCGATGCATGGATGTGTAAACCTATCTCCAAGATCGGTACTTCAGTGACGGACACTTACGAGAGAGAGGGAGGTAGAGATCTCTACAACCCGATGGAATGGCTCCGGTAGGCGTGCCGGGGTAGGACATCTATCTATCCATCCCCTATTGATTAGTAAGGCACCTTTCCAATCCGAATCATAATAGTAGGGGGCCGCTTCAAACTACGGAATTCCGAACCCCAGAATCCTTGAGTCCAGAGAGCCTGAATCCCTTTGAATAACGAACTCCCCCTGGATTGATAATGGTAGAGGGGTACTTTCTATTATTAAAAAGCGCCGCCCACCCACTCCCCTCTATCCACTCCTTCGTTCCCATTCCCTCCCGCTCAAATAATGATAATAATACCCGCTTCTAAATAGATGCTTCACTCGACCAACCACCCCCATTATGTATCGAAGCAAGCTTTTTTTCATTAATGAATTGTCAAGCTCAGTAATAATAGTAGGAAGATAATAAGTGGAAATATTGGATATATGTCTATATAGAGAAGGGGCAACAGCCGCTTTAAACCGCCCGGGGAATTCTAATAGGAAGGGGTTTGGGGCAAAGCAGAGACAGATAGATCTATCTTGGAACTGCTAAGAATTCATGTTCCAGTGAAAGGGCTTGCTTTATGGATCCGCCCTCTATATCCAGGGTTGGGGCTCACTCAACTTCCATATCCTACTCATTCTATATTCCACCCCAGATAATGATAGGGCCGGCCCGATGAAAGGTCAGCCAATCAGGTCGGTAAGGTCTAGCTGATTGAAAGGGGATTCGCCCCTCTCTACTGTCCCACTAACCCACCCCTACCCCGCCCTAGCATGACCCGCCCTATTTCCGTATGTGACCTCCTTCATATTATTGAATAAGGGAATCTCCCTACTATTATAGTAAGGGCGGCGAGTGGACCATGAATAATAACCATTCGGATCCGAAAAACATGCTGTGCGCGGCATCCCCAACGCCTCATATACGAGAGGTGGGGAGAAGAAGGAGTTGGGAAGAGGAACCTAGGGACCCTGGAACAAAACACCCTGACCCTACTTAGCTTGGGTAATAGCCGGCTAGCTAGCAATGGAAGGGTCGGATCCATCTCCGCGAATAATAATATACGGGCAAATTGCTCTTTCTAAATAAGGTGTGCCCCCTATTCATCATTATTCAAGCTCCATATCGTTCGGATCAAAGCTGCTCATCACTACTCCCCCTACTATTAATTAAAGGGTTTGGGGAAGAGGAAGAGCTAGCATACCTTACTCAGTTGCGTTCCCCATTCATGCTTGCTCGTTAAAGGGCGGGCTTTATCACTGTAGTTCCCGGGGCCTTATTGGGATAGTAGGGGGAGGGGGCGCCTATGAAGGAACGGGCGGGATTATTGGAAGGTGGGTGAGGAGAACAAAGAATGGGGTGTGTTAGGATAGGGCGGGGTAGGTATTTCCCCTTCTGGATCCAGAGGTATGGGTAGGACTTCGGGTCTAGGCAGCTCGGTTCCAACTCAATTTCCGGTTCCGGGCCTTTCGGGGCCAAGCCCCGTATATCATTATTTGAGGCCGGAACAGCACCCACGAATTATCAGGTCCCGAACGATTCGGATATGCTAGGCGGTTGGCCTTAGTAATAATAATAGGGGCAATTAAGAATATACGGGGGGAATTGCCCTTATTAGAATAGTAGGGTAGCGAGCATCTAGGTATGGGTAGGACCACTCGTTTCAATGGGGATGGGGGGGGGATTGATAGAAAGCGGGTTCACCCAAATCCAATCCTTTGATTGCCCTACTCTCTATTATTGCGGGCAGGGGTGAGAGAACTCTCATTGTCCGGCTAACTCTCCCGCTTCATACGAATGGTAAGCAGCCCTTTTCCATACAATCTCCCCCCGTATATTATCGATTTAAGGCTCGGAAACGAAGCTACTCTCAAAAACGATTTCCAGAGATCAAATGTTGTCCCCCTCTCGATTATTCAAGGCGCCCGGTTGATACATACGCAAAAGTGACTATTAGGATTTCCATTCGGGACGGGTTGGGTGTGGGCTATTAGGATAAGCTAATAATGGGGAGTGGGCAGCTTATATATAGAATAGGGCTGCCGGCTCATATACATAATGGGGCAATTCCGGGAACTCCTATAATAGGGTTTCCAGCGCTTCGGTTAGCGGTTGATGTTGATCCAGAATCAATGGCTTTAGGTGTTGATAACGAATCCCGAAGCAAGCTTAAATAATAATACCGCAGTTATTCCAAGGTCGTCGAGCTTACCCGAGAAATCTGGCGAGTGTTTTATTCCTAAGCTTAATAGGAATAGGGGAGAGGATGAGAAGGGAAGGCTTCAATAATAAGAATCGAGAGGGGCTGGAAAAGAATCTGTTAATACGTAGATAATAGACCCCTATAAGAAGTTCAAGCTTTCCACATATATCCCGCTAGGCGCGCCAGGGTAAGACTCGCTTTCTACGGGAGGGCCTTTCTATTATTTAATAGGGGCATGGAATTACGTTGTGCGCAGACAATGGATTCGTTTCATTAAAGATCCGAATTTCATCAACTATCGAATCTTTCTCCCATACTTTGAATAGGTTGGTGGACAAAAAACTGACCACCCGAAGCCCTATATCCCCCTAGTAGTATTTCGACTACTCGAGAGTCTATTCCTTTAGGTTCCGATCCGAAGGAATAGCACTTCTTCCCCCGGATATAGGAAGGGGAAGAGATAGAACGAGATTAATGATGCCCCAACTGGATCAATTCACTTATCCCACACAATTCTTCCGGTGCCGCCTGATTTTTCTCGCTTATTACCTCTGCCCGTGCAACGATGGACTACCTAGGCTTAGCAGGATTCCCAAACCACGGAACCAACTGGTTCCACGGGACAACATCCGGATCAACAACCCCTCTTTAGGCTTGGAAGAGATTTTGGTAAGAGTCTTTCTCAGCGGTACATCCCATATGTATTCCAGTTTATCCGAAATATCCCGGTGGTGTGACGCTGACTTACTGGGGAGGGAGAAGAAAATCACTTCTCTATCCTGTTTCGGAGAAATAAGTGGCTCACGGGGGATGGAGAGCAACATGCTCTATCTGATTCCGAAGTATTCGTATAGCACAACGCCCAATCCCCTATCCGGATGGAGGAACCGGGAAAACATAATGCTAATCCATGTTCCACACGGCCAAGTGAACATTTAGTCCGCTGGCGCTCCTCGCCCTACAGGTCTATGTACCCGACCCAGCCCCGCCCTTGGAATAGAATACCGTTATTGATGGGGAGGGAGAGAGCATTCATCATTGATCGCGCTCGCCCTCTCCCCATATAGAATAGTGCTGGCCGGAGTTCAGGGGAAAGAGAAAGGGGAGAGGGCGTTGGAGTTAGAATAGTAGGGGCTCGTCCAATAGGAACGGCCCGTATATTAGGAATTGCCTTCCCCCACTATTCTAAACGGAGTGGTGGTTCTCGCATCAACCCCCGCTTTTCGCAGTTTCTGTCGTTCCATATCGAGTATCATCTCGAACGTATTAGGATTCCCAATTCATTAGTGGGGAAGAACCGCTGTAGGGTCCCTTTGAGTGAACTCCGGCCGTACTCCTTCTCCGAATCCGGATCAAACCCGTATATTATTAATCCCCCTCTCGATTATTGTTTCTTATTGGTTCAGACAAAATAGATTCTTTCTGACTCTCGGATTTTGTCTACTCCCGACACTTCTCACTCTTCCTCAGTAAACCCCCCTTCCAATCCCTTTTCGTAGTCCTTTTCTGGGTAGTGCTAGGACTACTAGGTATGGGTAGGACCTATGATCCCGCGAAGAAATTCACAATCAAGTTCCCTTCGGAATTTCCCCTCCGTTCCACGTTCCCGAAATGGATCTTGTCAAATATCCAACATTTCCTATGATCATTTCCCTCCTAGGTATTTGGGGAATCTTCCCAAATAGACGAAATATTATCATTACGTTGATGCCGATTGAATCAATGTTACTAGCGGTCAATTCGAACTTTTCGGTATTTCCCGTTTATCTGGATGATATGATGGGTCAACTATTCGCTTCATCAGTGTTAACGGTGGCAGCTGCGGAATCTGCTATTGGGTCGGCCATTCCGGTCATTACTTTCCGAATTCGAGGGACCATTGCAGTAGAATCTATCAATCGCATGAAAGGTCGAACAGCACCAGCACGTTTTTCTGGTTCTGGGGGAAGAAACCGCAAATACGAAGAAGTCTTGTTATTATGAAAAGAAAGCCCGGCCCCTACTCATAAGAAATCCCCGGCTTTTCCCTACCCCGGGCGAGCGTGAGACCATTCATTGTGCAGGCCCCGGATAGACCGGGGGGAAGGGATGGGGTGGGTGGGCCCTTCCACTTTGTTCATCCGTGAATCCCCCACTTTCATTAATATACGGGTTCTATAGGGTGGGGCGATTGCCTGAACCTTTCTTTCACGATCCACTTACTCCATTTCCACAAGAATCTTTCTCCCTGAGTATGAGCAGGAAATGGATCAATAGGTCGAGGACTCATACGAAGAACTCGACCGTTAGGACTCATATGAATAATGGGGCGCCCTTATTAGATAATAGAAAGCGATCCGATGAATGGGTCGAGTAAACGCGGCCATCGATCAATGTTCCAGATCTGAGGTATCGGAAAATTCCCTAATTGATTCATTGATTCCTAATAATAGGCAATTCCCCTTAAATAATAATAAATAGGGTAGGCGCATATCTGTATCACCGGTAAATCCGGGGAAACAAGTTTATTATGAGTAGGGGGGTCAATAATGTATCCATTCCGTATCTTACTCCGCAACCCTGGATTCAACTATTCCGCCCGTCTATTCTTAATTGCCCCCACTATTATGAAACGCCGATTCGTCTTCTTCAGAGAACAGGTGCAGCTGGTATCGACGAAGGGGAACCAGGAGCCTAATTCGACTCTCTCCCACTCGCAATTCATAATAGTAGGGCCAAAATTCCGTATAAAAGGCCGTCCAATTCATAATATACGGGCGATTCTTTAAGGACTCGACCCGAGAATCCTCGGATAAGTCAGCTTCAATAGCCGTAATAGAACTGCCTGCTTGCCTTTCGGGTAAGCTCGCATTATCCGAATAGATAGGGGTAGAGAGAGAGAAAAGTGGCTCTTATCCATACACAGGAATAGAGAGTTTGTGAAGAGTTAGTACCGAAATCCTCGATCCCAGTTATTCTATATGGAAAGGTAAGCCCCACTCATCTATTCAATAAGGCCCGAAACATGCCTGGGTACGTGAATTATGGATCGGATAGTGGCCACCAAGATCCGATGAATCGCGATAGAAACGACTCTTATAGGATTGATGAGGGTTCTCAATCATTATATAGAAAAAGGCGAGGCCCCCGTATCTTATTATTTAAGGCGGAATAGTTGGGAAGATCCAGGAAGGAGTTCTAGAGAGGAGCACTATTCTAATAAGGGCATCTGGAATCGAATACATAGAGTGTTTCCTTTATCTAAATAGTAAGGGTGGGGATTGGGTACAGGAATCATTACTGAAGAGCAACAGCCTTTTCGAAGCAAAGTCTTGACTGAATACCAGTAGTAGCGGCTTTTTCTACAGTCACTTGTATGGATCAAACTATCGCACTCGTATGGATCGAGCTATCGGCATAATACACGACATTAAAGCAACGCCATCCGGATCCGAATATCCCAAAGCGATTATTATATAGGAAAGGGGGTCACCTACACTTGCTATTATTTTAAGCGTGATATAGGGTGGGCCGGGGCTATTCAGATACAAGGCTTTTACCCCTACTCATGAATGGGTAGCCCTTTCATATAGAATTCTTTCGGAATAGCAATGGGATAGAGTGACTGCTCTTATTATATGGGGAAGGTCTAAAGTATCACCTGTAGGAAGGACGGGGTAAGTGAGTCCCGTATATTCTTAATTGCCCTTAAAATAAGAAGAAATAGGGTATGTCTGATTACAGGAGGTTCCCCTCTCGATTCCCCGTATGAATAGGGTTCAGGCGAAGGAAACAAAGTATTGGTGGGGGCAGCTTTTATTAGTAGTAGGTGGGGGTGGGTAAATTCCCCTTATTACTAATTAGAGTAGTTTGCGCCCCTTTTCATAATAATCGTGGACAGTGGAATAATGGTAGAGGGAGCTTACTATTTCTATAGGGGGGTGGGATTTCCGAATCATCGGAGCGGGAGCTCGACAATAACAATGAGGGGCTGGTAGTAATGTGAAATGATGCTTACGGAAAATTCCTGTTCCCTTGTTTCACAGAAGAAATGATGATAGATTGGCCTACTATTACTCAGGGTTAGGTGTGGGCTATTATTATTTGAGGGGGCGATTCAACCCAGCCAAGTGGAGGGAGGATTCATTCATTGATTCGATTGGAGAGAAGTGGCCCCTTTATACAGAATTTGGCGGTTTTTTGGGGCAATTGATTAATATACGGGCGATTCGGGAGGCAATTTTCATAATAATCACTGAATTTGATACGTAGCTCATGAAATGATTTCTCTCAGTATATACACATGTAGGAGACCCGGATGGATCACATTTAGCTGGTTCTTCCAATGACGACGGGAGATAATTGGGCCGGCCCGGATCATAGGTGGGACGTCGAATAAACAAGGTGAGTGGGTTTGGATGGGACGGGTAACAACCGTCTCGGAACACCCATGAAGTTCATGAATCGTTAGTTTAGCCCGCGGATAACCCACTATTATTGTATTGAAAAGGCCCTAATCCGCTGCTTTGATAAAGAGCGTGAAATGATGGAATGTGGACATCTATACAGGATCTGTGGTGAGGAGTTAGACGGATTGCAGCGAGTTACAGATAACCCCTCCAGTAAAGGCCTCCCTTCTCCCCCTTATTAGTAAAAGATGACACCGGAAGGTACATAGCTATGCCTGGATATAGGGAGGGGATAGCTGCGGAACGAGGAGATACTTCTATCCCAGATGCCTGGCCTGATCAGCCAGGTGTTCAGAGACTGATCGAACCCCTTAGAGAGCTAGAAGCGCCCCCTACTATTAATCAATTGTCAGGTAGTGCCCACAAAGCGTTCTCTAATCCGGCGGGTTCCACTTATCTCGCACTAGTGCTTCTCCAGCGGGAATTATTCTATAGAAAAGGGTGATGCGGGTCCCTACTATTCCTTCCCCACCCACCGCCCTGGGGTGGCAAGCTTTTCGGAATTCGACAGCATCATCTGCTCCTCCATCAACTGCTCCCACTGGAAGCGGGGGGATGTTTTGATTCCCCTATCCTCGCAGGTGGGGGCCGGCCAACTACTGATCCAGAAAAGGGATGTATTGGTAATAGTTGCTCCTCAGCATCCGATTTCCTAGCAAGCACTCCCAGGCGAGAACGAATCTATTCCAATTCTATCCATTGGT
>Ga0115848_101224_pt1 | contig 10638 bp, 12 predicted proteins | sample InSIn3gowninarea_FD_83862 | JGI IMG/M metagenome (GOLD analysis project Ga0115848, IMG submission 83862)
GAAATACGATAATGTTCGATTTATAGTTAAAACTGCAATTTTTTAATTTACTTTAATTCTAAAATGTAACATTAAAATTTTTTACACTATTAATAGAATCTCATGCCTTTCCTTTTAGATTGACACTTCTAAAAAATTAAATAAGACTGTTCCCTTTAAAGATTTATTAGTAAAAATTACCAGTTTAGGAAGACCATGCCGATCCCGCAAATAAGTATTGTAACGCCAGCAGTTGCATGAAGATATCGCTCTAATTTTTCGCTCTGAAAGAATGCAAATCCAAAATAACCCAAGACTACCATTAGTACCATGGTGCCTAAAGTAAAAATGGTATAAACGATTATGAGAGACATCATGGCTCCCAATGAATTTTTTGCAGCTGGAAAATACAACAGTGGGATCATCGGCTCACATGGACCTAGTACGAAAATTAAAAAGATGACCCAGGGAGTTACGGCATACCTCTCACCGGGAGCTACTAACTCGCCGTCCGTATGTTCGTAAACATAAATTGAACCATCATCATATACGTCAAAATGTTTGTGTTTATGTCCCTTAATTGCTTTTACTGTTCCCCATGTGCTATAAATTATACCGAATGCTACAAGCGCCCAGCCTGCAATTCCTCCCCTTACACTTTCGAGCCATGTTACCTTTGACAATGACCAACCGATAGCAGCCCCTGACAAACCAAGTATTATCGAGCTCCAAACATGTCCGCAACCGCATATGATGGTCCAAAAGATCGTTCGCGTAACCGACCAGCCTCTTGCCTTGGACAATGCAATAAAGGGAACATAATGGTCCGGGCCCGTTAGCGTATGCAGGCAGGCAATACTTACTGCTGTTATCAATAATACTTGTAACTCAGCTTGCATTTACGGCAGACCTTTGGATTTTTTTAATACCTCCGTTTTCAAATAAAGCACCAATATTTTTTAATATTTGATACAGCTGTTCCGCTCTCGACCCCAGTAACCTGATGACCAATCCATTTACTGGTAAATTGGATATACCGAAAAGAATGTGTTCACATCCTGATAAGAGATCTTTTAGCTGTTCAGTAAGGCTAGATGTGTCAGCTTTTTCATCCAGGTAGAGCAGGCAGGCCTGGTGGGTAAAACCCTCATATTGACCAATTAAACTTAAATTAGTTACCGATGGTTCTACCAAAAGGTTATCCTTTATCACTAATCGCCTGTTTAGGAATACTTCCGTGATACTATGATACTTTATGAACTGGAATTCTTCCCCATTTAAGATTCTTCCGCAGGTTAAAATTTCTCCCCAAAGAAGTTTACAATCATTTGAAAGATATATTTTATTTCTTGTTACATAAATGGAAGCTTTATGTGGAACACTTGGATGCGGCAAAAAAGAAAGCGAAGAGCCACGACTCATGTTCACTTCCATTCGTTGCCAAGCACCCCTTTTCATATTAAACAATCTCTGGTACGACTGGGTTTCCACACGGAGCGAACATTCTTCCGCAAGTTTTATTGTTATATCATATTCATCACCATCCAATATTCCCGGTGATGAAGTCATCAACATCAACCTCAATAAATTTTGACTTTTATCTTCAGTAACATCAGCTATTTTAAAAGGGGTAGTATAAAAACAACGTTTTAAATACGTTTTCCTTTCTTTTAAACCCACTTCAATATCTAATTTCGCTTTCATCTGAGTAACCCAGTTTCTTCCGCTTCTTCCAGCAAAGCATATTTTTGAAGCCATCCAAATACACTATCGAGCCCTTCATTACTCATTAAATTGGTGAAAACAAATGGATTACCGTTTCGCATTTTTCTTGCATCACGTTCCATTATTCCAAGGTCTGCACCGACGTAAGGAGCAAGATCAATTTTGTTAATGACCAGGAGATCTGAGCGGGTTATACCGGGACCTCCCTTTCGTGGTATTTTATCTCCCTCGGCCACATCTATAACAAAAATAGTCACATCAGCAAGGTCGGGACTGAATGTGGCAGATAAATTATCACCGCCGCTTTCAATAAAAATGATTTCAATATCCGGAAAGCGATTTGCCATTTCATCGACAGCTTCCAGGTTCATACTTGCATCTTCGCGGATAGCGGTATGAGGGCAACCCCCGGTCTCAACACCAATTATTCTTTCTGCCGGTAACAAACTGTTCTGCGTTAAAAATTCTGCATCTTCCTTTGTATAAATGTCATTTGTAATGACGCCAATACTATAATCATTCATCATTTTTCTTGAGAGTCTTTCAATTAACGCAGTCTTCCCTGAACCAACCGGCCCTGCGATACCAACCTTTATATAATTTCTTTCTAACATAATTTCTCCGGTAAAAAGTGAAAATGAAAATTAATTCTTACTTCAGTACTCATTGACATGACATTTCTATTTTTCTGATTTGCAATTTCTTACGACATATACAACCTTGAATACAATTGCTCATGCTGCATACACCTGATATCAAAACCTACGTTACATAAACCTATCAGGTTGGGATCTGGATCTAACGTATTTTCAACCAGGTGCTTGATTAAAGGTTGTAGTGAAAACAAAAGCTGCTGCCCGTCCTGTTGACCAAGAGGAATAAGTTTTACACTATTAGTAACCATTCCAACAGTAGCGTTATAATAAAATCCGGTTAGTGCGTCTTCTCTGGATATCAATAATTCATATGCATACACACCGAAAGCAATTGAGTAATGGCCGCGGGCTTGTTTAGCAAAGACAGCTTCTTTATAAGAACCCGGAATGTTGCGAGGACATACTTTGTCAAAAATCTTTATCAACCTGATGCCTAATTTCTGACTTGCTTCTCTGATTTCCCGGGGCAATTTTACTGCCGTACATTCCTCATCTAACTCTAATATTCTCTCAAAGTCGTTTTCCGCTGCCGCGGCATAAGCCAGGGAAACAAAAGAAGCATCGGTATATTGAAGATTTTGAGAAAGCATTTGCGTTATGAACTCTCTTGCTGTTGCTATGTCTTTTACAATACCCTCCTGCACATAAGTTTCTAATCCATTTGAATGTGAATATCCGCCAATAGGCAACGTCGGGTCGCAAAGCTGGAGAAGACTTAACAGGCTTGTATTAATCATCAGAGGAAGATGTTGTAAGCTGAAGAATTTTAGAAAACAGACTTTGCTTGCTTTCAACAGGTCCATGCGGTGAAACCGTAGTTTTGAGCCGATTAAGCAGCTTCCTTGTTTCTTTTGTTGGTTCATATCCTGCTACAGATAACAACCTAAAAAGTGGGACTTCGAAAGGAATTATTATTTCATCGTTGTTATAAAATAGTGGTAAATGCTTATTTCCTATTTCGTAGCAGGCAGAAGCCATTTGATACATGGAAGCTGGCCGAATTATAATTGCTTCACAAGCCTGTATTTCCACTACAACAACGCTTGCTTCATTCTGCCATAACACATCTCCTTCTGTCAGATCCTGGGCTTCATTTAAAAATTTTAGCACAAATTCTCTTCCCGATTTCGATTTTTTATGTAAGATCCTTTTGTTGACCTCATGCCATTCTATTACAACCGGATCCAAAGACCTGCTATTGATTTCAAATGACAGCAGATTGCCTATTTTTCGTTTTACCAGCATTTAAAATACGATTAAAAATTCTAGCCCTTGATTTAAAGATATGGGGTGAGGTTTAAAACAGAAAATATCTTTGTGCCAATGGAACCACACATACCGGTTCACAGGTTATATGTTGTCCGTCGACTTTTACCTCGTAATTTTCTGGATTTACTTCAATGTTAGGCGTAGCATCATTATGAATTAAGTCTTTTTTACTAATGTTTCTACAGTTCTTTACCGGCAAAATCATCTTCTGCAAACCGTACTGCTGAACTATATTTTTTTCAAGGGAGATTTTTGAAACGAAAGTTGCACAAGTATTCATCAGGGCTTTACCATAAGCACCAAACATATGCCTGTAAAAAACGGGTTGAGGTGTGGGAATAGAGGCATTAGGATCACCCATTTTACTGGCTATTATCATTCCTCCTTTTATAATCATTTCGGGTTTTGCGCCAAATAACGCAGGCTTCCATAAAACAATATCAGCCAGTTTGTCAACCTCTAATGAACCCACATACTCACTTATACCATGTGTGATTGCCGGATTTACTGTATATTTTGAAACATATCTTTTTACCCTGAAATTATCATTGTTCTTTCCTTCATCTTCAGCCAAAAATCCCCTTTGCTTCTTCATTTTATCTGCTGTCTGCCATGTCCGTATTATCACTTCACCAACCCGTCCCATTGCCTGGCTGTCAGAGCTCATCATACTGAAGACACCCATATCGTGTAATATATCTTCAGCAGCAATTGTTTCAGGTCTGATGCGGCTATCGGCAAAGGCAACATCTTCAGGAACACTTTCATCAAGGTGGTGGCAAACCATCAGCATATCGAGATGTTCATCAATGGTATTAACCGTATAAGGACGTGTGGGATTGGTGGAAGATGGCAAAATATTAGGATACATCGCCGCTTTAATAATATCGGGAGCATGACCGCCACCGGCACCTTCTGTATGATATGCGTGAATTACCCTACCATTGATTGCATTAATCGTATCTTCTAAAAATCCCGATTCGTTCAACGTATCTGTATGTATGGCAATTTGCACATCCAACTCATCCGCTACTTTCAACGATGCATCTATCACCGCAGGGGTTGATCCCCAGTCTTCATGTATTTTAAGTCCTAAAGCGCCGGCTTCAACCTGTTCTATCAATGGTGCTGTCGTGGCACAATTGCCTTTGCCAAGGAAACCAAGATTCATAGGGAAAGCTTCCGCGGCTTCTAGCATTTTACGGATATTCCAGGCACCTGGCGTAACCGTCGTCGCACTCGTTCCATCTGCAGGTCCTGTGCCGCCGCCAATCATTGTGGTAATGCCACTAAACAGCGCATGATCAATTTGCTGGGGACAAATAAAATGAATATGAGAATCTATTCCTCCGGCAGTTGCGACCAGCCCTGCACCTCCATGTACTTCCGTTGATGCACCAATTATCATGTTGTCATCTACACCATCCATTGTATCAGCATTTCCTGCTTTCCCAATGCCTGCTATCTTCCCGTCTTTGATGCCAATATCAGCTTTTACAATACCCCAGTGATCGATGATGATAACACTTGTAATCACGAAATCAAGTACACCATCTTCCCGCATCGCTTTTGATGATTGCGCCATTCCGTCGCGGATAGTTTTACCTCCGCCAAACTTGCTTTCATCTCCATATACGGTAAAATCTTTTTCAATTTCAACGATCAGTTCCGTGTCCGCCAGTCTCACTTTGTCGCCGACAGTCGGCCCAAACATATTAGCATACCTGATCCGGTTTATGTAAAAGCTCATTTGGTATTATCTTTAAAATTTTGTGACAGGCCTTTCAATAAGGCTTCATCTTTCAAGTTGACGGAAGTGGTATCGCCATTGGTTAGATTATTAAAACCGAATGCTTTGCGGTGCCCTCCGTAGCTTACCAATTCCACCTCTTTTTCCTCTCCCGGCTCAAAGCGCACCGCCGTTCCAGCGGCAATATTCAGACGCATTCCAAAAGCCTTTTCCCTGTTGAATTGCATTTGCTTGTTCACTTCAAAAAAATGAAAGTGAGAACCAACCTGAACAGGCCGATCACCAGTGTTAACTACAGCAATTTTTACTGTTGGTCTTCCAACATTACATTCTATATCGCCTTGAGCTAAAAAATATTCTCCGGGAATCATTGTTTTTATTTTTTTTGTGGCAAGCTTCGAAAATGTATTCAACTCCTGTGGCGGCGATTTCTTGTACTCTTACATCTTCATGCAGCTTTTACTGGAGTAATAAATGCACAAACAAACACAAGAGGCAAAATGTTACCTTATTGGGTCATGCACCGTAACTAACTTAGTACCGTCAGGAAATGTCGCTTCAATCTGAATGTCGTGGATCATTTCAGGTATTCCTTCCATAACATCTTCACGTGATAAAATTGTTGCCCCAAATTGCATTAATTCTGCTACAGATCTTCCGTCACGTGCTGCTTCCTGTAAATGACTGCTGATAAGTGCAATTGCCTCTGGGTAATTCAATTTCAGGCCCCGTGCCTTTCTTTTTTCGGCTAGCTCCCCTGCGACATATAACATAAGTTTCTCAGACTCCCTTGGCGTTAAATGCATAATAGAAATTTAATAGAGTTGAGGCAAGCAGTGTATTTTGGAAAAGTACAAAAAATATTTACTAATCGGGCAGGAGCTTTCCGACTAAATTTTTTTCATTAATACACGAACAAAAAAAACGACGAAAGTGAGCAGATTTAGAATGATTTGTAATAGTAGCTGATAAGGCGAAGACTTAATTACAGAAATGCTTTTTCAATTTTATTTTATATCGGGTGCGGGAAAGAGCAATCCTCCAAACAATAAATATGACCAAAGTAAGGTCCAAAGAATATTAAAAAGTTGTGCACCAATAAACGCAATAGCAGGGCGGCCGCCTTGTATTTTAAACAGATCGCCAAACCTCGCTTCAAGGCCGATTGCAACAAAAGCAAGGGCAAACCAAATAGTACGTAAACTATTTAAAATGCCACTAACCTGTTTCGTGGCGGCAGACGGTAAAAAGAAGGAAAAGATGAGAGAAGCAGCTATAAATCCTAATACAAATTTTGGGAACCTTTCCCAGACTACAGCTATGCCCTTACTCCCGGTTTCAGATGCAGCTTCAGGATTTTTTTTCAATGTCCACCAGGCTGCAATAAAAATTGCTACTATTCCAATTAGCACATTTTGGGAGAACTTTACAATTACGCCTGCCTTCAGAGCCAATGGCCCTACCAGTTGGGAAGCAGCCGTCACCGATGCAGTCGTATCTAAAGTTCCGCCAAGCCATGCGCCTCCAACCACTTCAGGAATTTGAAACTTTCTTACAATCCATGGCATGATGATCAGCATAGGAATAGCAACAATCAACACTAAGGTAGTCACATAAGACACCTTCTTTTTATCGCCTTTAATTGCTCCTGCTGCAACGATGGCCGCTGAAACCCCGCATATAGACACCGCAGATGCCAGGATGACCCCAAATTCATCATCTACTTTTAATAATCGTGATAACCACAATGAAAAAAACCATACAACCAAAACGACTACCACAGCCTGCATGATGCCCGGTATTCCTGCCTGCACAATATCTGTAAACAAGATGCTTGTTCCAAGAATCACCAATCCTGTTTTGATAAAAAACTCTGAACGCGCCGCTTCCTTTAGCCATGAAGGAAGCGTGTTGAGGTTACCGACCAGCAAGCCAATCACCAGGCCAAAAACAACATATTCAATTCCAAAGTAAGTAACAGTTTTATTGCCTGCAACAATAAGTGAGATGATTGCTAACAGGTAAACCAAAATAAAACCGCGAATATAATTTCGGCTACTGCCTCCCGATAACGAGATCGATATTGCAGATATTAAGAGAAATATAGCTCCGATACCTGCAATAAGGATAAGATTATTTGCCGCAAATACTTTTGTAAATAAATCGGTTGTGTTTGCCCATTGATAGACGGGAGCAGTAAATTTGAAACCGGGGAATACCAACGCAATCAGTAAAATGACTGCTATAAAAAAGCCTCCTATTATTACGGCCCACCAATCTTCTGTTATCCTGGAAAAAAAGGTGTCTTTTGCGGCAGTATCTTGTTCATCTAAAGCAATCTTACTCTCATTTGCAATTACATTTGATGGAACTTTAGAGGAAGGCATTTTTAGGATTTTAAAAAGTTTTCAAATTTCTTTCGTGAGCAGACAAGGCTTAGAGTTCTGTAATTTCTGTCGTACGCTACACAAATTTGTATTCTTTTAAAAATCAAATTTATTGCTAAACATTAATAGTTCCTCATCTTCTTTTTTTCTATCAAGCGAAACACTCGAAACTCAATACTTAAAGTAAGGCCTTATCTCGTACACACCTGAAACCAAGGTTGTTACTTGCGCTGCTGATTTCACCTTTCCCCCTGCTACCGGCTTTGTAGCGAATGCAATATTGATCACTGCATAAGAAGGAACCTCCTCGCTGTACCCGTTTCACCGTTCCAGGTTCGTCCGGGTCGAAGCTGTCTTTGGGACCTTTTGGATTTTTACTTACACTACTTTTATAATAATCCGACCTGTAATAATCTTCACACCATTCCCATACATTACCGTCCATATCAAACAATCCGTAACTATTTGGAGGGAAAGACTTGACAGGAGCAACAGTTTTATAACCATCCTCAAGGCTGTTTGCCTCCGGGAAACTACCCTGGAAAATATTTGCAACCCATTTCCCTTTAGGTTTTAAATCATTTCCCCAATAATACTTCGAATTGTTTCTTCCGCTCCTGGCCGCGAACTCCCATTCTGCTTCTGTGGGTAATCTTTTGCCTGCCCATTTTGCATAAGCTGCCGCATCTACGTAACTTACCTGGACGACGGGTTCGTTTTCTTTTCCTTTTATTGAGCTTCCCGGTCCCTGAGGATGTTTCCAATCAGCACCCGAAATGTATTGCCACCATTGCAGAGGATCATCAAGTGAAACTTTGTGAGCAGGGGGCGTAAATACTGCAGAACCGGGAGCAAGTTTTTCAACAGGAACACCGGGGTAATCTGCAGGATTTAAAGGGCGCTCTGAAACAGTAAGGTATCCCGTGGCTTTTACAAATTTCTCAAATTGAGCGTTGGTTACTTCATGTTCGTCCATATAAAAACCATCAACTGTAACGGCGTGAACAGGCTTAGCATCCGGAAAGTCATTCGAGCCCATGTGAAATGTTCCGCCCTGTATCCACACCATTTCATCTTTGGTCAATGGTTCGTTGTTTTTAGCATTGACAACTGAAGCAAATGACGCCAACCGCGATGGTGCTTTACAAGCAATACAATTCTCTTTTTTAACCTTAACAACGGAAGTAGTACCGGCACGTTGTTTACACGCAGCAACGAGAAAAATAGAAATCAAATAAAAGCTCAGTTTCATAATTGCATTTAACATTTATCAGTTCGAAAACCACAAAGACACCAGGGCACGAAGAAACACAAAGTCTTACGCTTCCTCGTGTCTTTGTTGGTTCAAACGCTTACCTAATTCTTAATTCCATCACTCGCAACTGCGGGAACAGTTTCAAAAGCAAAATCCTCCTCATCAGCATTTTGCTTTTCTGTTTCCAAAGCCGGTACTGGAAATACATCTTCCCTGACTACGGGACCGTCGGCTGCAAGTTCACTTCCTGGAATTTTTGACTTAAAAATAGGCCACAATAATTGAGCGTACCAAGGATCACCTTCATAATGAGATATGCCATAAGATTTAGGATATTGACGGGAAATTAGTGCCGTCCCGAAAATCACATCCCAAATAAAGAACATGTTGCCAAAATTACCTTTATAATACCCGATGCCATCATCAGTTGTATCAGCATGATGTGCATGATGGGTGGCAGGAGTAGAGATAGTTCTTTCTAAAACCCACGCAATAGGGTGAAGCGCTTTATACTTGTAAAAAGGTTTATCCCATGGAATGCTTGAATGAGCTGATAACGTAATCAGGGATTTGATACCTTTTACAAACAAAGCGGGATAACCTAAGCCTACATAAACCAATATAGTAGTAAGGTATGTTTGAGAAAAGAAAATTGTATAAATAACATTTTGCCTGCTAGCCATAGCCATACCCATATAATTAGCTGAGTGGTGAGTGCGATGAAAACGCCACAACCAGGGAATTTGATGGTGCAGGCGATGATACCAATATTGTGTAAGGTCGTCATATATGGCAATGATAAGAGCGCCCCACGCAAATGGAATCCAAAGCAATGCATTTTTATAATCTGGTAAAATAACAGGCAGGATTGTTAAGGCAAAATAAGCGATTGCCGGACCAACAACAAGCTTTGGCAGAGTATAGCACGCGATGTCGGTGAACATTTCATTTTTGTTCCACTTTTTCCCGTACAGACCAAAGGAAAACTCTGCAATGCCTAAGATAAAAGTAAGGGCAACGTAGCCCCATCCGTTTAAATTAATAAAAACACTTTCAAAAAATTTAATCATAGTAATAATTTTTAATAAGGTTAGTTCCTGATTTTGTATCCGAATGTTGGCGCTTTGTGTTTATTAAGCCACGGATTTTGCCCCGTAAAATAAAATACCGCAAACATGAGAAGTACGGGCAATGCATAGATAAAAAGGCTTAGTAAAGCGTTTCTTAAAATCTGTTGTTTCACCTCCGGGTCCATTTTCATAGCTATTTATTTTTAGTGTTAGTTACTGAAGTGACATTTTCCTGTTTTGGATTTAACAATTTTAAACTCAGCTTTATTCCTCCCATTAGTATCAGGAAGGGAATGATAACAAGGAGAATTCCTATTATAATTTTTTTTGTAAGTAGTGTGACGTCCGATAAAGTCATAGGTAATTTTTTATTTTCTGTTTAATTTTTAACCAGGAAAGCCTTTAGAAAGAACCGTATTTATCCATTTCTGTGTTTAATCATGCCATGGATTGTAAGAAAGTTTCAAATTCCTGAAGTGGTTGGAGGCGCATGGCTTGGCGGAACTTTAGATACGACTGCATCGGTGACGGCTGCTTCCCAACTGGT
>Ga0115848_101226_pt1 | contig 10610 bp, 13 predicted proteins | sample InSIn3gowninarea_FD_83862 | JGI IMG/M metagenome (GOLD analysis project Ga0115848, IMG submission 83862)
AGGCGGGTGATTCTGCGGGCGGTGCGACTGGGTGGCTGCTGGCGAGGGCGTGGGACAGCGAGCCACTGGGCGCGTTGGAGGGTGGGAGCGGGGCTCGACGTCCTGGGGACATTGGCATTGGAAGCACGGCTTCGAAGGCGAATGCTCGAGGCTTAGACGGCGGCCTGTGGACGAGGCATGCAATCGACGGAGAGCGGAGGGGGGGAACCAGGCAGGGCGGTGGTGGTGGTGGCGGCAGCAGCGACGACGAAGACGAGGTGTGCAACGAGCACCGGGGGAGCCAGTCTAAATGCTACAAGGACGAGGACGAGTAACTAACGAAGGTGGACGGGGCAGCTGCTGCACGGACGCAATGCTTCGACGGCCACATGCTCCTCGACCACTCACCACTCACCACCCACTGACCACTGACCACCGACCACTGACCACCTCCCCCCGCAACCACACCACTACCTGCGAAAACACCTCCGTGTTTTCATGTGCGCAATGTCCGTCTCTAGCTGCGACAGCCTCCCCTCGACCTGGCTGGACGCTGTGGTCCCCCATGCTGCGACGAGCCGAAAAGCAACTCGGGCGAGCACTTGAGCATGTCATTCATGGATCTTCTGTAGCAGACAGCCTGCAATCACATCCCGAAGCGGACTTTGATTGCCCCTCCCACTCGCCCTCCTCGTCCTGATGCACCCTCTGCCCTGTCGCAATCGCCCGTCCACAAGTACCGTGCACTCCGCCGATACCATGCGCTGCTTCATCATGGCTCGCTGCGAACGCCGGCGTGCCTGAACAGCTGGAAGCCTCCAGTGCGCCAGACGGATGGACAGCTCGATGCATACTCCCATCACATGACGCAACACTGTCCGAGGGTGTCGATCGCAGAGCTGCTGCACCTACTCATGCACCAGCACCTGCACCTCCATGCCCGCAGCTCCATCAGTCTCGGTGCGTCCGCAACATAGGTAGCGCAGCCCAAACAGGACTGCCCATCGGAGCCACCGTAGCCCTCTGCTCCACACGTGGCTGTCGTGTGCGCCGTACCGCCTCCTCGGACAATTGCAAAGCAGGGTCTCCTTCCCCCACATCCCACATCCCGCATCCCCTCTCAATCCATCCCATCGTCAATGCTTTCACAGTCCCCTCCCAACTAGTCTATCTTCAGGACGCCTACTTTGAAACTCGCCGACGGCACGGCTTCTGCAAACGCCCCCCCTTCTTTTCCCCTCCTCCAATACACAGAGCACACACCCACGTACACTTCATTGGTCCTCCTCCACATGCCGAACCTCCTCGCTTGCCTTTCCTTGCCGTGACTCTGTACATGTACGGCACAGCAAACCTACCTATGCATGCGCGGCCCACCAAGCGATCCTCCCCGAGATAAAATGTCCCTCCCGCTTCCCAGCCAATGGTAAACGCCTCATGTTCGGTCCGCTCCCAAAGCTAAAACTGCTCTCCCTTTCCTCCCTGCTGATGCATTGTATTGTGCATATGGCTTGCAGAGAGGAGCGTTACTTCGGGTTTTGCGGGCAGTGAGAGCTTACCCTGGGGTTGCATACATACATAGCACGAGCTGAGCTGAGCTGTACTAAGCTGCGCCGAGCCGAGCTCTTCACCGCCTCTACTAAGCTGAGGCTGAGAGGGCGTCTCGTGTCGCATTTCGTTTTGTAGGTTGGTGTACCTTTTGCGGAGCCGAAGCGAACTTGCTCGCTCGCTTACGAGACCGACCGGACCGTCCCGTGGAGTCCCTGGTTGTACCCTTAGTAGCTTGCGCTGGATGGATATCGATCAATCTCTAGCTTCATTCTAGCAGCGCTGCAAACGTATATGATTTGCGGCCGTGGGTTCGAGTAGAGCTTGTTAACGATGTGGCGCTGTTTGAAAGGAGGAACGGGAGCTGTGCCGTTTGAAGCGGAGTAGTCTGCACTGTACAATCACATGCATCTTGCCAGGGGGCAATTTCCACCAGAACAGAAAGAGCAATGCGATTCGCCCCTTTCACTCGCTGTTGGAAAAAGAAAAAAAGCATGCATTCGTTGTATTCTAAAATGAGCTGTTAAAAATGCAATTTTGGTGATGGGAGGGGTATTATCGTCAACATCATCATCCCGTCCCTTGCGTTACGTCGTAGCACCCGTTTGTTTCGTCTCGTATTTGCCTTTTGAGCACCAGAAAATGAAATGGAAAGACAAAGATTAAGAAGATTGAAACACACATGGTATATACAGTCATTTTGCCAAACTTGCGTACTCCCCCAACTTTCATCCTGCGGGATTCTCTAGATTTCCGCAGCAACAGCGGCAAGCTATGCAGCAAGCTCGCACCTTCCCCCTCATCCTCTCGCGAACAACCCGCAAAGAAACCCTCTCGACTTATCCTTCTCTTTCTTCCTCTTCTTCCCCTCTGCAACCAACTCCCTCTCCTTCTTCTCCTCAAGCTCGTTCGCCCTCCGCACCCTCTCTCTGATCTTCTCCTTCGCAATCCGCCTCTCCGCCTCCTCTCTCGATGACCGCCTCATCAGCACATCACTGCCGTCTTTTCCCGACAGATGTCTCTTATCGGGGTTCTCGCGGTAGATGACATCGTTTTGATAATCACTGCTCTTTCGTGCAGGCTGCCGGGCAGCAGATGATGTCCTGGAGTGCGACCTACTTCTCGAACGTGAACGCGAGCGCTGCCGTGCTGAATTTGCCTTCTGGGGCGGCGGATGATGGCTATATGAGTACGCTGTTTGGGGGAGGAGCTGCGATCCCAGGAACGCGTGCGACAAGGGAGGGTCCGGGGGAGGCGGAGGAGTAGGAAGAGGCATGTTAGTCTCGAGGTTTGCTTGGGTAAGGGGCGGACGTATGTCTGGGTTGGTGGTAATTGGATTCTGGCGCAGCGGGTGATTGGATTGTCTGGCGTAGGCGAAAGACGACCGTTGCGAAGGCTTGGTGGCGGTCGAAGCGCCGGAAACGCTGGACTTTGACGAAGAGGAGCGTGTTGAGGTCGAGGACGTTTGCAGAGAGCTGGAGGAGCGGGGATCGATCAGTTGTCGTTCGGCCAGCGCAGAGCTTAGGAATGAGTTTGATGATGCTGAACGTATAGCTGGGGCAATCCCTTTGTTGGCTGGCTCTATGAGAAAAGATGTCCCTTGCAGGTGCTCAGATGTCGCAGAAAAGCTTCTTCGCAATCCGCGATTCGGCGTCGTATTATTCCATGCGCGGGTCTCGGCGTCCTGGATCAAGCGCCCATCGATGATACTACCGCTGACCTGTCTCCCATGCCTACCACGGCTATTCCGCCGGTTTGGGTCGCTACTTAGAGGCTGACTGAGAGAAGGCAACTGTGAGTAGAAGCGGGATTGGTGGGCAATCAGATCGTCACTCTTTGCAATTGGAACTGGCGTTGAGCTCGGTAGGTTTGGAGAGGTCCCTATGGCAAGGCCGAGACGCTCTCGAGCACGTCGAGCATTGGCTTCAATGAGCGCTCGCTCGCGCTTGACGAGCTCTCTTTCTCGTCGAGCATTCCAACCCCCTCCTGATTGTTCTGATGCGCGTAGATTTCCATTCGATTGCTTTCCTCGGGACCGAACTCCACCGGGCTCCGATGGGTGCATATCATCCTGGGGCATTGGGTTTCTCGATAGCTCGCCTTCAGCTACAGGAGACAGGGAACGGCCACGTGCTTCAAAAGAAGAAGGCATGGAGCGGCGCCTGGGGTTGTTTCGTGAGCTACCTTGCTGGTTGTAGGGGCTTGTGACTGAGCGGTGCAATCCAGGGACAGCTATTGAGGTTGTCAGTGTTGGAATACCGGCGGGTTCACGTTGGCTCCTAGAGCCCTGCACAGGCAGGCTTCGCCGACGACTGCTTCGAGAGCTGCCTGATAACGAGTTTCCTGGACTGCCGTATTTGGTAGCGGCATTGCCCGTCCACGTCAAGGAGACTGTGGAACCTTGCGGGGCCGCGTGGTGAGGTGCCAACTCGCTGATAGTCTGCAGCGTTTTCCGTCGTTGACTTCGAACATGCTTGTCTGATCGGATTTTGGGGTCAGCAACAGCACGCCGAGACTTTGGGGGCGGCTTTTGCAAAGGCATCTTTGAGCGATTGCCAAAGCGAGGAGCGTAGGTGATCAAGATGTGCGCAGATATCAAAAACTGAGTAGTTGTCGCGGAGCAAGGGTCCCTCGATTTGAGACGGACCCTGAACAAGGGTGAAGCGGAAAAAAGATCGAAATTTGGATGAAGTTCTGCAGTGGTGGAAATGTGGTGCCAGTCTCTTGGGATAGCAAAAGGGACAAAGGCAGGGATGGAATTCCTACATACCGCTTTCTGGGAATTTGGCCATTTCGAATGGCGGGATATCCGCGGTCGACACCGCCGAAGGGGTGAGCGCGTGGTCTTTCGGAAGCAGGTCTACGTGTTTGTGGTATTGGTGTCACAGTCCTTGCATGCGAAGTTTTCTGCACCTCCAGTGGATGTCCCCGAGACCTGGCACGACTAACTGCGTATCACAGAGGTCCCGTAAACACGCGCATGAGGGTCGAAGTAAGGAGCTGAGATTGAAGTCGTTCAAAGGTGTGCGCTCGAGCGTCAGACGCAGGGTGCTTTCTGGGGTTCGAATTTCTTCAAGAATGGAGGAACCAAGGTGTTTGCTGAGATGGAGGGCCCCCGCCTGGCTCCACACAGCCATTCCCAGCCACGAAAGACGGAGTCTCAGCTCTCACATGCGGGCAGCTGGCCAATTAATCACTGGGAACGTTGTTGAGTGGCTGATGAAGACGCAAGAGTCTTGACGCGTTCACGCGCGTTCTACGACAATGCACCCAATCGGGGTCTCTCCCATGCTGCGTTGAAATGTTAGTTTGAGTCCGTCTCTCCTGAGACAAACGCTAGACAGCGGTTGCATTAGTCCAGAACACATTGGCAGCGAGGGCTCGTCGGACCCCATTCGGCTCGATAATGTCGCAACGACTTTGCAAGGGAGCTACTGCACTGTGAATGGTTGAGACAACGACGAACAGGTCAAGGACGACCAATTGGGTGCAGACACGGCTGGTGAAGCTGAAATTCGAAGACGAGGCGTTCATCATGGCGATCAATGGTGGCGCTTAGGTCCCGCACCGGGTGGGTGGACTACCCGCGTCAGGCAGCCGAGAAGCATCTTGATGACATTCCAAAAAAGGGCCACCGGGAAGGCACGCAGTAGAGTCGGAATCCGTGGAGCGCATTGCACCACTCCAGGAACCGGTGAGGGGAACGTGAGTGTCCGGGTGTCCTCGGTTTCTCCACGCGAGATGAACTCCAGCCTCGCTTATCGGAACAACGGCGCTAGTACGACAAAGGGTCTACGAACCGATTGTGGAAATATCCCAGCGCTAGTCTATTCCCATTGCATTCAAAAGTACGAGGTAAATTGTCCGGATCTGATTCGACTCGTATTGCCCCTTGCATAGGCTCCTGGGTACGCATAGGGTATATTAATCACAGCGGAACACCCTCGTTTGTTGAAACGAAATCTGGAAAGGTCGTAGGCAAAGACAAAGCTGCCATAATGGATCTCCCCGTCGGCGGCTTTCAAAGCAGCGGGGCGAGCGGGGACGCGATGATCGGTTCCAAACTTTTTCGTATTGATTACTTGGCCAACCAGTGGCTGGCAGACGCACAAGCCGATACTAAGCTAAGATGACGAACAAACAAGTGTCTGTTGAGTATGGTTAGTGTGGAAAATGGGAGGTTAGATACCATGTAGATGATCTGTCCAAAGACCTTTGCTCCCGTGACTTCCTCATGCGCTTAACGGCGGTAGTCTGTCGTAGCCCAGGCTTGAGTGTATTTTTCGTTAGTAGCAATAAATTTGTGAAGTTCAAGAACATATTTTATTGTTTCGAGACAACTATTTTCATGACGACGTTTTCTAATCCCTCTAAACAAATGATGAGCATACGTTTCGAACGAGATTACATGAAGGTGTTCGTGTTATGACGATTGACAACTTGCCAACCCACAAAATGACTTTCTGAAAAACTGGTTACTGGAACCATTTTCCAAGATATTTAGTGCGATCTGGACCTGGAGTGATAGACTACATGAGACGTAGAGCATCCTACCAGGTTAGGTTGAACCCCCCCCCCCCCCCCCCCCCCCCCCCCCCCCCAACCCACTCACCCCACACCCACACCCCCCCCACTTACCCCCCAACCCTCTCTACTTCTTCTCTACACATAAAATCTATATGTTGGATCATATCCATTTTAATAGGATCACGTAACAACCATTGATATTCTAGCGATCAGCCATGTTAGGTCGCATCGAGCACACTTAAACACCATCAAACATATTATTGTCTGTGATTTCGGGTTACCTAACTCGATGCAGCCCTCAACGATTTCTGGAAGAGGAGCTCAGAAATCTATGTTATTCACGACCAGTGTTGGTCTCGATGTCATTCAAGCAAACCGAACAAAGTTCAAATAGCTCCGTTAAGAACTTCTAACAACAGGCCTAGAGCCAATGCTAACCACTCACGATATCAGGTGGCAGAAGCCTTGCCTCTGGTGGCTCTGTTTGTGCTGTTGCGACGTTTAATCGGTCAGTCTGCTAGTAAATAGATTTTACTAAGCAAAGTACTCACGACCAAACCGTTTGCAGGACCCGGTTAAAGATCAAATCTGAACAGTTACCTAAACAATAGGTGTTGAAGCAAACGGCGAGAGGCTCGTGCTTCATCTGGCTATCACCAGTGCAGGTTGACCACCAGCGCCAGCACATATAAAGCCCATCTTCTTTGCCCAAAGATCACCCCCGCCCACATTGGATCTATCAACCTTCCCTGCGACCGATATCATCTAATTTTCTGCTTCTCTTCTCTACATTTCTCACATTAATATCACATCATCTCAACATGGGCAACAAGTGCATTGGCCATCGTCATTGTGCCTTTCGTCCCGGAGTCGCCTCGTTGGCTGATCGCTCACGACCGCAACGAAGAGGCGCTTGAAGTTCTTCTGGTTATGCAAGGCAAAGGCCACATCGATGAAAGTAAGGCCACCACGCAACTTAATGAGACTCGCTCGACACTTGCACGCGAAGCTGTGGAGTATCCTCGCAACCCTTGGAGAGAGATCGTTGCCACGCCAGCGAATCGCAAGAGACTTGCTATTCTTTGCACTTTCGGTCCGATGATCAACATGTTTGGAAACTTTATCATCTCGTAAGCTGATTTCTCTCATTGAATACCACTTGAAAGACCCGTTCTTACTTTTTCGAAGCTTCTATTTGGGCAAAATATTGACCCAAGCCGGCATCAAGGATACCAAGACGCAGACGCAGGTTCAAGTTATTATCAATTGTTGGTCATTCGCCATCGCCATCTTGGGCAGCTTTATGCTTGACATCCTAGGCCGAAGGCTGCAAACGTTTATCAGCGGAGGGGGCATGGTTGTGTGTCTATTGATGATCGGTGGCCTTATCAAGAGTACGTGGATCGATGCACCCTTTCCCCCAGCATCTTTCGACAGCAATTGACACCATACAGCATATGGATCAAGCACAAACACTTCGGGCATATACGGTACCATCGCGGTCATCTTCCTCTTCCAGGGCTTTTATGCCTTCGGGATTACTCCCATGACGAGTTTGTATCCAACCGAAGTATCACAGTACAAACTTCGTGCTACGGGTGTGGCAATTTTCCGAATGCTCGACTCCGGGTTCGGGTAGGTCTCCAAGATGGTTGCAAGCACTGTTCTCATTACTGACTTTGCTCCCCTCATGTAGTCTCTTAGCCTCTTTCACCATGGCTTATGCGATGGCGGACTTCGGGTGGAAGTTCTACTTCATCAACGCTTCCTGGAATATAGTCTTCCTTGTGATTGCCTACTTCACCTTCGTAGAAACGAAGGGTCTTGAGCTCGAGGAGATCAATGCGAAGTTTGAGGGGCGGGAACACATCGAAGGACTAGCGGTAAATACGCGTTCAGACAAGGGTGAGCTGACTAAAAGTGGTGGCGTTGTATCGGAGCAAGAGCGCTAGATTGAGATACATAGGCCGTTCTAAGTATGTACAACGTAAAATTCACGCCAGGCTCGACTTTCAAATCACATGCCCTCGCTTTATTCCAAGTGTACGTAGTTGCATGGCATCTTGCTCACGCAAGCTAGTCTGATCGCGATTCGGGACAAAAGAAGCAATTCTGCCGCCGTATTCAAGGCTTAAATACAACAAGCATCTGGGTTCATCTAAACACGGACAATTTCGGTTTCGCATAGCGATATTTTAAGGTGCTAGCAGTGCAGAGCAAGGCTTTCCAAAATGACAATATAGTGGGCTTGCGATGGGTCTCCTCTCAAATCACTTATAGGTGCTGGGTTCAATTTTTCCGAGGGACAATCTAACTTAATATGCATTTCCTTGCCACATCATGCACTTGAGGGTCTAAAAGCCAGAAGACACTAGAGCTACAACGAATGAACATGGTAAGACTAGCTGTTTCGGGTTTAATCTGATATAAAGGATTGGTGGTATTATTAACAGACGTGCTCAAGCTTCTTTGCGGAGATCGCATCCTAATTCCCATGGAGTGTGTATGGAAACTTGTCTACAAAATGGACTAGATTGGAAAGAGCCCTCAAACATTAAAGTGAGGTATCATCCACAGCAATATCTCAGGATCTCGTCTCGCCCTGTACCGAGACCGAACATATTGCATTATGCATTGGTCGAACGCTTTCGTGGCGCTTGTCGCGATCTCCTCTCCAGCATTCGCTCACTGTAAGTACACGCATGCAGAGAGCTACCATCGTCATTGATCTCTTATATCCCAGGGAACTATGAGTCGGTCTTGCTCAATGGAAAAGACACTGGGATCTACGAATACGTGCGCTCCACTAAGAACAGCAACAGCCCGGTACAAGATGTCTCCTCAAAGGACATGGTCTGCAATGTTGGCGGAAATGACGCCGATGTGATGGCAAAGACCAAGACGCTCAGCGTGAAGGCTGGGGACCAAATTGGTTTCCGTTTGAATCCCAACTTCGGCCATCCTGGTGTACAGCAAGTGTACATGAGCAAAGCTCCCAGCACTGCAGCAACATATAAAGGCGATGGCGACTGGTTCAAAGTCTATTCGTTGACCACCTCGAGTCTTAATCCCCTCGATTGGGCACCCTTCAAGAACAGTGTGGGCATCACAAACTTTACTTTTACGATTCCTGCGAATATTCCTAGCGGGCAGTACCTCATGCGTGCGGAGGGCGTTGGACTCCACGCCGCTTCAACTGCAGGTGGTGCGCAGTTCTACATCGGCTGTGCACAGCTAGATATCACTGGTGGCAGTAGCAGCGGCACACCTGGCCCGACCATCAAGTTCCCGGGCAGCTATTCTGCAAAAGACCCGGGCATCCTTGTCAACATATACTACCCTCCTTTGACGAGTTACTCGGCTGCAGGACCCTCGACGTGGCCCAATAAATGCGAAGATCATACTCCTAATTTCGTTGGGCAGACAAGTGATGGAGACTGCACGCCGATGGTCAAGTGAGCGAAAAGCTGAGGCAGTAACCTGAAAGCACTATCAGAATACTACTTTGTGCAAACTTGCAGATTGCCTTTGAACAACACACATATTCAGAGTATACGGTATAGCTATTGCTGGGTGCACGTTGTTATTATGGAACATCCTCGAAGAGGGCTATATTGATCTATATCGTTCTACCAATACTGTTCTTTGTGAACCATCATCTTTCCCCCGAATTCATCTTCATATTGTGATAACCGCTAAGTCACTTGCCACAGTGTACCTTCCTAGGTACATCATTCCGTAGATCTGTGACTCTTGCTTTCATAGCCGTTGCCAGTACCGTACTACGCCCTTGGTGATATCGAAGGCTTAAGGCGGCCAAAATTGTGATCCTAATGGAGAAGATTGCAAGAACCGCCGTCCCACTGAGCTCCTACAGAGAGACAAGCTGCCTGCTTGGCATCAAGCGTAGCATCACCAAAACGAGCTACGTTGAGGGTGCACTTGCCGTCGACGAAGTTGCCATTGACCTCCGTGCAGAGATGCTTGGGTGTGTCGATACCGGTGACGAACTTGAGGAAGGTGTCAGAGGGTGACAGGTCGACCGTGCAAGTGGGTGTGGGGTCGGTATGGTAGGTGCCGTGAAGTTGGTCGCAAAACACATTCGGCTCTAGCAGAATGCTTAAGTTGCCGTATGCCTTGCGAAGGCTGCATATGTCAGTATACATAAGAACAATGTATTGGGTCGGAAGAACTGGCTCGCTTGAGCCAAGATTGAACTTACTCTTCGATGCTGAACTTGTCCACGTCAACTTCCTGGGCAACGGCATCAGGGTGACCAGGACCACGCGAACAGAAGATGCAGGTTCCGACCGGAAAGGCGAGGCACATGACCTGCAGGCATAGAAGTCAGTGAAGTCATCCCACGCGTTCTTCATTATGTGTACGTACCCAACAGATATGACACTGTCCACTACACTTGTTGCCCATGTTGAGATGATGTGATATTAATGTGAGAAATGTAGAGAAGAGAAGCAGAAAATTAGATGATATCGGTCGCAGGGAAGGTTGATAGATCCAATGTGGGCGGGGGTGATCTTTGTGCAAAGAAGATGGGC
>Ga0115848_101229_pt1 | contig 10592 bp, 11 predicted proteins | sample InSIn3gowninarea_FD_83862 | JGI IMG/M metagenome (GOLD analysis project Ga0115848, IMG submission 83862)
GAGGGGGGTCTTTTGGGGGGGGGGCGGTGGAGGAGGTTGGGTTGGTGGGGGGTGGGGAAGTCTGGATGGGCGTTGGTGTAGATGGAGAGGTGAGAGGACAAGCGGCGGGGGGAGACGGTACGTGGACTCTGTGCAAAAATTCTTCCATCAGACGTGGCACATATGAAGGAACGTAGGATACGACAGACAGACAGCTGCACGGAAAAACGAGTCGAGCAATGGAACGGAAGCATGACCACGTCTATCTCCTTGGTGAAAAACTATCGTGCAACATCTATCCAGGTGCCACCCAAGCCAGCACAGCCCACAGCCCACATCCCGACAACGCCACGCCCCGACAACGCCACAGTACCAAATAGATCCAGAAAATGGACTAAGAAGACCCAGAAAATGGACCCAGAAATAGAAAGGGTATACCCCGAAGCACCAGAGCCATGAAGTACAGCAAGGAGATCCGACAGAGAACCAAGGGCCCGAGAGATGAACGGGGGGGAAGTAGCCGGCAGCGAAAGGCGTGCAGCAGCACGTTCATCGGGAGCTAACGCACAGCCGGTCAGGGATACGTTCTGCCTGAGAAGTCATTTACCAACCACCACTTCGACTTCCATCGAGCCCGAGAAACAAAAGAAGAAGGGAGGGGGGAGGGACGCGAGCAGAAAGAGTGAACAGTCACCACTCACAACCGATACACGGACGCCGCAAGACTCATCAACTTCGGCCACTCCGACCGCTCCAGCTCTGGTTAACGCACGTAAGCGGCCATCCGCCACACTGCCACAGGGGAGGAATCGCTCCGACGTTTGAGGGGACCACTTACCGCTGACACGGTCGCTCACGCGCCTCCTCTCCGCGTCCCGCGCCTCGGACGGCAGACAGTCGAAGGCCGGGGCGGCGGCGGGGGTCTCCGAGGCGGCGGACACGGTGTTGCGCAGCTGGGTGACGTGGACGTAGGGCGTGAGGGCGAGGGCTTTGGTGGCGCGGTGGAAGCGGAGGCGGGTGTGGGGTGAGGGAGGAGGGAAAGGGGAAAAAGAGTCACAGAAGAGGGGGAAAGGAAAAAGAGAGAGACAGAGGAAGGGCTTACAGGTGGCTGTCGAAGTGGATGACGCTGATGGGACCGTACTCGCGGTTGATGCTCCGCAGCAGGGGCAGCGTGATCGTGTGGTCGCCGCCGAGGGTGATGACGCGCGGCAGCGTCTTGCCCTTCTTCGACGGGCCCTTCTCCTTCGCGTCCGTCTTCGGCGCGCGCGAGAGGATGCTGTGGTGGCCTTCTTCGATCTGCTTGATGGCGTAGGCGTTGTCGTATCTGTGTGTTCAACCGCCCGCGTTCGGTGATCAGCAAAAGCTGGTCTTCTGTTGCGACGAATTCCTTGCTTCGTTTGGAACAGGTTGGAGGCCTTGAGGAAGACAGTCGGGAGAGTGGGAGAGAGAAAGCGCTTACGAGGTCACGGGAATATCGCCGCAGTCGATGACGGTGGCCCAGCTGTCGAACGGGTTCGCGGCGAGTGGGACGTTGTAGCCGCCGCTGAATCCAATCCTGTGTGAGCCTTCCCGTGCCCACAGCGGCAAGCCAGTCGTAAGCGCTTGTGAGCTACATACTAGAGATTCAGGCGGCGAGAACCTTGTCTGATGCCGCTGGGCCCGAAGCGGGCGCCAGGGCGGTAGGAGGTGCCGGTGTCGAAGGGGGCGCCTGCATGGAATCACGGAAATTAGCTGGAAGCATGGAGAAGCAGTCGAGGAAGTGGGAATTGCAGTACCGATGAAGGCGATGTCGTACTTGACGTCGTCGTTCGCGAGACACGGGTGGTAGTTGATGCGGCCGAAGGTGGAGATGCCAGAGAAGACTGAGTCGGCCTGGCAGTAGCACACCCGTCAGTGGACGGTTCGAGGAACAAAGCAGAAGCTCTACTCTGGGTCTGACTCACCTGGGTTCCGCCATCACCGGGCAGCGTGTTGTACCACAAGCTCTTGTGCGGGCCTTCAATTGGCGTCTGGTCGTGGTCCTCATGGGCGACGGCAATGGCGGCAAGGCCGGCGAGAAGAGCAAACGACTTCATCCTAGCTACACTACTTTTTCTTCTACTGCTCCTTCAAGACGGACAGTAAATTGAGGCGGAGAGACGAGCGTGAGGAAGACAAAGAGAGAAACCGACAGGAAGAGAGATTCAAAATATATCGGTGTAACAATTGCAGCATCGGTGCAATGTGGTGTACGCGTTAGGTAACCAGCTCTTCTGATCTGATCAGCGCGCCGTTCTTGCCGCCAAACAGCTTCCCTAAGCTCCTCAAGCTGCTGCAGCTGGGAGCTCGGACGAGCACGACTCATGCTGGGGGGGGATTGGTGGAGGAGGAGGACGAGGATGAGGAGGGATCTTGCCGTCCCGCATGATAGTCGAGTAGTTACGGCTTGATAATGGAAACACGCTGCCCCGCTGTGATGGGACGGAGCTCAGATCCTGGTGGGAGCCGTGCAAGAGGGGTGGAGGTGTGCCGTATCTGCACAGTCTGCACCGTCTGCACGATCTTCACAGCTTCTTACCTAAAGGCACGGATTCTGGGGAAAAAGCAACCTCGTCCTCCGTTGCTTTGCATTGGGTGAACAGAACCCTAGGCGGAGACGACGCTTGCGTGATTGCGGAGGGGGAGCGCGGCCTTATCCCCTGACCTTGAGCTTTACGTGTGGATGTGACATTCGAGAGGTGGAAGCACATGTAACGAGGTGCTTGTATCGTAGCCAGATAACTAAGTTACTGGAGTTGCATCGATTTGAAAGTCCGAGAGCAGATGTGTCATGTAGCCAGCGCTGATTGCGATTGTCGATAAGATGGTACGAGATGTCGTTTGGAGGTGCCTTGATTACATGTAACTTTACTGTACTGTACTGTACTGTACTGTACTGTACTGTATGCAGCGTTGTTTAACCTTATCGACGTGCATGCATCATCAACACAGCAGCATCCATGTCCGCCTCGAGTTGCACGGAAACACGGAGATGCGAAGAGGATCGTCTCGAGAGTGGCATCACAAGAGGCTCCGAAAAATTATATTGTCGTCGTGCGGCATCAGTCACAGACTGTTGCTCGCTCCGAAGCTTCGCTGCTCCAACATCTACAACCCAGAGTCTAAGTCCGCTATAGCACTTTTGCGTGGTCCAGAGGGAACCCATTCACTTCCAAACTCAAGACCCCAAATCCCCCATATCTCGTTAGTCGTGAACGTTGGACGTGTCATTGGCATCCTCGACGGACGTGGCCCCCGCCGCCCCAATCTCCGCGCGCTCGTCCTGTTCCATCCTCTCGAACGCCTTCTTGACCTGATGCTCCCAGTTGCTGAGCGCCACGATCGCCCACTCGAGGACTCCGACCTGCCGGAAGAAGAGCGAGGACGTCAGACAACGCGTTTCCACAAGGGCGACAAAGAACACATGAAAAAGCGGCACCACTCACCAGGTACAAAGCGATGCACTGCCCGACCCACAGCCCAGCGAGCCCCCACCCGTGGAACGCCAGGTATATGCCCAACGGCAGCGCGCCGCAGTAATAACTGACGACGTTGACCGCGACGCCGACGTGCTGCCTGCCCATGCCGCGCAGCGCCCCGCCGCAGCTCCCGTTCAGCCCGTCCGCGATCTGGAACAGGGCGACGTACGGCATGACCTGGGCCGTCAGCCGAACGACGCGCTTGTCGTCGTTGAAGACGCGCGCGTAAGAGTCCTTCACCCCCATCAGCACCGCCAGCACCACCACGCCGAGCAGCATGCTCAGCCCCGCAGCCGTGTTCGCCGCGCGCGCCGCGCCGCGGGCGTTGCGCGCGCCGAGCAGGTTCCCCACGCGCGCGCTGGTGGCGACGCCGACGCCGAAGGGGATGGTGTTGGCGATCTGGTCGGTGGTCATGACGACGCTCTGGGCGGCGAGCGGGACGGTGCCGAGGCGGCCGGCGGCCAGCGCCACGATCTCGAACGCCCACCACTCCGTGCCGACGTGGACGACGCCGAGGAGGGCGAGCCGGGCGAAGGCGCCTGTGCCCCGCAGGCTCGCCCGGCTCCACCCGCCCCAGCACCGCGACCCGTCCACCCACCGCGCGTACGCGGCCAGCAGCAGGAAGGAGAGCCAGTAGGAGAGGCCGGTGGCCAGGGGCGCGCCGAGGAGGCCGAGCGAGAACGTGTGGATGAAGAGGTAGTTGAGGAGCGCGTTGAGCGGGGAGGTCAGCAGGAGGACGTAGGTGCCCGGGCGCATGATTTCTGGGAGTTGGGAGGGGGATTTAATTAGCATCATGCGGTCGTCTTTAGGTTTGTGGACAGTTGAACGGGGGTGTCATACCTTGCGCCTGGAGGTACTTCTTCAGCGCCTCAAAGTAGATGTAGCCGAGCCCCCCCGGCGCCAGCACGCTCAGGAAGCGCGCCGCGTCCCGGGCCAGATAGTCCTCCTGGCCGAGGGCGCGGAAGACGGGCTCGGAGCAGAACCAGAGGGCGGCGACGGGGACGTAGAACAGGAAGAGGACGACGAAGGCGCGCTGCAGGATGACGCCGAGGTCGTGCGGGTTCTTGCTGCCGGTGAAGCTGGCGGAGGCGAGGGTGTCGATGGCGGTCGTGCCGCCGATGCCGACGAGCCAGGCCGTCGCCATGGCGAACATGTACGAGAAGGCGGCCGTCGCCAGCGCTTCGGGCGACAGCCGGCCCACGATCAGCACCGAGACCGTCTGCAGCGAGTTCTGCAGCGTGTATGCCAGGATGACGGGGATCGAGCCTCGCAGCAGGATCCAGAACTCCTGCAGCACCAGCTGCCTCTCTGACCGGTCGCCATCCTCGAGCTCGTATGTGTCTCCCTCCTCTTCGTCGTCGGGCTTGGGGAGGAGCGATGTGCGTTCGTTGGGAGGGGTGGCTTCGGCGGAGCGAGGCCGCTGAGACTTGCTCTGGAGGAAGTTTGGGAGCCAGCCTTTGGCGGTGGGTATGTCCTCTTGACGACTCTCCATCTTGGAGAAGGCTCTACTATGCAGGAAAGAAAACGAGAGATTATAGAGAACGTTTTGTATACATGGGAAGGTCTACGTGGATGCTCTATGAGTGCAGGTACAGCGGAAAAGTCATGATGAATCTACCATGCTTAGAGCAATGAATGGAAAATAAATGGGAAAGCAGCTGGTATCACGGGAAGATACGGCTTGAAAAACGCCGAATAACAGGCACGCTTGAGTAAGATGGACAGACAGGAAGGTGTTCGCGCTGCAGTCGCAAGAACCACTGCCCGCGGGGAGCACATATTCCTCTTCCCCCCTCCCCCCGTATCAGCGACTACTGTTGCTGCGGGCCCCAGTTAGATAGAGTGGGCGGGGACCAGAGCCGCTGCAAAAGAGAAGAAAGGGAAGGGCAGCTGCATGCAGTTAGTAAGAGAATGGATGGCTTGGAAAGGCACCCGGTTGAGATGTCTTATCAAGATGCCTCCATGTCGCGGTGATGGGTGACTAAACACCTGCAGTAACACTTACGTGGGCAGGGGAGGGGGGGGAAACGGTGGGGAAAAAGCAAATGGTAACTTCTGCACCCTGTCGCTGTGGGGATTTGGTAACATGAAATTGTTCTTCGCTTTCGTCTTCGAGGGACTGATTGTGAGGGTCGCAAGAGAGGATAAGAGTTCTTGATCGTAACTTCAACCCGGTGTCTGTCTTGCAACTTATCGAAGTATGTGAACCGCATCTCGAAGGTCCGTCTTCGGCGTGTTCTGTAGCTTCTTGCACCATACCAGCACTGTATGATGTCCATGTCAAGGCAGGTCCGGCGGAACATTCGAAAGCAAGCAGTACAGACGGCGAAAGTAATTAATGGTGCTTGCAATGAATTCACCATACCGTGGACGGCAGGGAGATTGAGAAAGCAACGGGTGCCAGGAACGGTGACTTGTGCTTGGCCGTGTCCAGCAGTCATCATTCGTGTGTTCTAGTAGAACAGATGTCCTTCCGTCCTACCAGAGCCAGGCCGAGCGAGATTCGACACCATTCCAGGTCACCTCTGCTGGTGGATCGAGTGTTCGGGTTCGGACAGAGCTGAAGATCGAGTGAGATGGATGCTCCATGAGGCGAGTCCAAGCTTTCCATGTCTGGTTTGCTGCGCATCCTACACGCGTGAATTCTCCACAACTCAGGATCGATGATATGTTCAAGAAGACAGATTGTGTCGTGTCGTACTGTATGGAATTGTCAGGTACTAGTACGAGTACTACCTAGGCAGTGTTGGTTGCTCAGCCCTACGGCCGGCCGCGTCCCGATTCCGCGTCAACATTCATGCCATCGCTCCCATCGCATGTTATCAATACCTACTGTGTCCAAGCTGTGCTGGAGACGTATCTCGAGCATTTCTCAGCTTGTACGGCACAACTCATCGCACAAGGCATGCGTACTCATTCCGCAGTGCTTTCGCATCGCCGCTTAATGTTCTTTCCGCCGCGGTTCCCTTGCTGGAGGTTGACGGGCTCCCAAGTATCGTTGTGCTATCCACACGAAACATGACAAAGATGCTCGTCCTCAACAGCGAGACAGTTCACTCGATACCTCAGGAGCGTGAACGTTGACAATGTCAGGAGCCTCCTCCCATCAGCGGGTTCCACCCCGATAGTTCCTCTCCAGACTCCCCGTACTTCGACAACATCCCCCTCCGACGAAACCTTGGACTCGGACGACCACCCCCTCCTATCCCGTCCTTCCCGTTCCCCACATGAACATCCACGTCTCTTCCTCCCTCTCCCCGTTATACCAACTCCAGAAGATGGCGTCCCACAGCCACAACCCCCGCCTCGACCCCGCTGATCGCGCTCCTCGGTTTCGCCGATGAGCTAGTTCAGTCCGCGCAGACGCGCATCTCCGGGTCCGTCTTCTGCAGCCAGGACTACGAGCTGCGTGATCCGAGCGCGACTGGGAAAGATATGGGCTATGAAGTGCCTAAGGCGTCGTGCGGAGGGCTGGAGGTGCAGGGTGTATGGCGATGTTGAATGGGTGGGGATTGTTCATTGGGGGGGTGGGGAGGAAGTCCGTTTCTGGCTACAATTGTGGGTTGTGAGGAGTGGAATGAGGGTGGAGGGTATGAAGGCTGTTGGTGGAGAGTAGAAGGTTGGGGTGGATGAGAGGGGATGTAAGATTGTCTGTGAGTCAGAGCTAGTGAATACTTACAATGTAGGTCTGCTCACTGCGATAGCATGGGGCTTCTTTGCGGACAAGCATGGACGGAAACGGATGATATTGATGATCACGGTTGCGATTGCTGCTGGCATGACTTGGATGTAGCGTGTTTGTAAGTGCTTGCAGACGGTCACGATTCACACTGAGATATGATACTTTCAAGAGCTTCGAACGCCAAGAGCACACATGATGAGGTTGAGATGCAAGCTCGTCGAGCAAGGAGGGTACATGTACACCTTGTCGCGCAGCCTCTATTTCATATCCTTAGTCGATCGGTCCCCTGCGTTGTGTCGACACCGTTGATTGCTACAATAGTTGATCTTCTATGAGGAAGCTGATCAGTTAATTTGGCACTACGCTAGTAGACTACTTCTGGCATACACTCTCCATCCGTATGGCATGGCTATCCCGCTCTGTACTCCGCCTTTGGTGGTTCCAGACCGGCTCTACCAGCTATGGCATTCACCGAAGGTGCCGATGTAACTCCTGAGCCCGAGAGGCAAGTCAACTCCCGCATTCTGTGCGGCCCTCGTCAGGACTCGCACTCTACCAGAGTTACTGTGTCCGTACAAATCGGCGCCGCGCAACTCCTCACTCAGTCAATCGCACCACCTCCGGACGCCGTTGTCATGCAGCGGGATCCCCAAGTCCCCCTGCTCTCACGTCTAGCCACCATCACCATCTCAACACCCCTCATGCCCCTCATCCCCCGAAACGCTCAACCACCGCACCGTCAGCGTCTCCTCTACACCGACCACGCCCATCACGACCTTTCCCGCCTCTTTCAAACCCTCGCACCCACAAACCCGCAAGCCCTCCACCCTCCTCTCCTTCTCCCTCCGCTCCACCTTCACCCTCGCCCTCTTCCTGCTCTCCTTCCCCTCCTCTCATCTTTGTTCCCTTTCCCCTTCCGTCCGTTCCCAATTTGTACTCCTGTGCCGCCTGCCATATATTCGTTGTTTTGGTATAAAAGTCGTGTTCGCATAAATCGGTCATGATCACATCTACAACGCCTAAACCACAATGTACTCCCCATCCACCCTGTCCATCGCCCTCCGCCACCGGAACGCCTGCCGTCCACATCCCACCGTCGGCCCCACCGGCTCCACCCTCCCCCCCATCGTCCTCCCTCCACACCCGCTCCAGCACCTCCAGCCCGCTGAGGTTGTTGAAGAAGCCGCTCTCCCTCTGGATCTCGACGCAGCGGCGGCGCACCATGTCCCGGTGCGCCTCGTCCGTGCACTCGGTGCCGGCGATGAAGAGCGGCCACAGCAGGAACTTGTTCACGCAGCTGGTGACGGCGATGCGGCCGACGTGGTACAGCGCGCGCGCGACCAGCCGCTGGAAGTTGGGCGTGCCGGGCGGCAGCGCCGGGCAGGCCAGCCGCTCGATGTACAGCAGCGCCGAGTAGCGGAACGCCTCGCTGATGTGCTGGAGGTCCTGCGCGGCGGCGGCGGCGGGCATCGCGTCGCTGGACGGCGGCGGGCTCTCGATCTGCCAGGTCTGCAGCCGCTCGCGGACCGTGTGCCATTCGGGCCAGAAGTCCTGGCGCGGGTCGTCGGCGTCGGCGGCCGATTCTTCCGACGAGGAGCTCAGCGGCGTGCGCCAGCCGTTGCCGTCAAGACGGTCGTATTGGAAGCTGTAGTAGTCCTTGGCAGACTTCGGCTTGGGACTCGGTCGTGGACCCGAACGGATGCCGGCGTCTCGGACCGGCCGATTCTGGCTGAGGAGGTTGAGACGGCCGAGCCTCGCTATCAGCTTGAACAGCCGGCCATCACAGCCCACGAGATGCTCCAGCGCGCCGAGGTTCGCTGGAAAATCGAGGGTGTCTAGCGAGTCGCCGCGGATCTGGATCTCGCGGTCGTTGACGGTCGAGGTCATCACGTCGAACCAGGTGAAGAACATGTCGACCCAGCCGGTAAATTTCGACTGCACGTTCCTATCGCGCAAGTTCAGCAGCTTCTGCACGCCGGCGAGCTGCGCCTTGAACTTCGTGAACCCGCTGTCACAAACGTGGAAGAGGCAGAGTACGAGCAGCATGGCGAGGACGGAGTCGTCTTTCGCACATGCCGAATGGCTAAGTGCCGAATTGAGAAGCTGGACGGCTGCTGCCTTGTAACGTGTTTCCTCAGGCTTCAGAGCACTGCTCATTTCTCCTGAGTCGCTTAAACAAAACCGCATGGATGAACTGCCCGCTGTAGTGTTGCCGTAACTCGCGTCAATCGCGAGCCTTCCCGTTCGTGTATAGTCTCTCATGCGCATATTGTTGATCGCTAGAGCCGCAATGGCATTCTGCAAGCCTTCGCTGTGCATGGCTAGTTGCAAGATATGCATTCGGTAAGGATTCGTTGGGCCGTCAAAGGCTACCAGAACCGGACAGATAGCTTGGCTGTAGTAGTCTAGGAGGAAATGAATTCGAGGAGATAGTTGGTACGAGCCGAAGGGACTTATGCTTCTTGATAATGGAGTGTCTTCCAACGGCGCAGCTGAATCCATGGCTGCATTGTCTTCATGCGTTGCAGGGTCCATGAGTAAATGGGGCATTTGAGGACCGTATATATGGTCGTAGTCGGGTGTCATATCCATTGCAGGAAGCAGCGAGCCGTTATAGAATGTTTCAGGCAAACTGGCACGATCCAAAGAGCCATTGTGGCTCGCGATAGGATGAGCGAACTCCTGATTGCTCTGATCTGAAGCCCAGCTGGAGCTCAGGCAGTCAGTGGTGGTAGGACATGAACGAGGTATCTCCATGTACGGGAAACTGTCGGCTGAACTTGTTGAGGCCTGCTGGCGTTGGTACGGGGTTGGAAAGGTATTGACGAATGAGTCGGGGAAAGGTACTCCATCTGGGGTTTGCGGATAGTTCGCTGGAGAAGCGAAACCGCTGTCGCTGTAGCCCGTCCATGAAGTGGTCGATGCGGATAACACTGGTTCATCGTTTGGCGTGGCCAGAGAAGTGTGGATCTTCTGCAGCAAACGTGAACACGAGCTCTTTCTGACCCTTTTCCCAACTGTGGCAGTGTAGTTGTCCACATGGTGGTTGAAAGCAGGCCCGTTCCATATCAACGGCGGACCCGTCGAATACTCAGCTGCTGGTTGACCTGCCGCACCGAAGCTAGTGTAGTCATGCGACACCGAGCTGCCTGTGCAGCTAGTTCTCGGTGTTGGAGAGGTGAGGCTTTCGGGTTTGATGTTGACTCCCGAGGCTACCTGATGAGTATCTGACAAGATGGTATCGCCGGCCACACATGCAGGAACTTTCGTCTCCACGGCACAACTGGTCCGTTTAGTCACTTTGGCAGGCTTGGATGATGGGTGTTGAGATGGTGATGGTGGCTAGACGTGAGAGCAGGGGGACTTGGGGATCCCGCTGCATGACAACGGCGTCCGGAGGTGGTGCGATTGACTGAGTGAGGAGTTGCGCGGCG
>Ga0115848_101230_pt1 | contig 10569 bp, 11 predicted proteins | sample InSIn3gowninarea_FD_83862 | JGI IMG/M metagenome (GOLD analysis project Ga0115848, IMG submission 83862)
AAAAAATAAAGGGAAGCACCATGCTTCTGCAGCTAACCTTAATGAACCATATCATAAGAGGAGGCCTAGGAAGAAATATTCTGATGATGAATATTCATTCTATTCTACTTTTACAGGTTCCATTGCAGAGATATGATCTGAGGAAGTTGGTCTTTTTGCAGACTTCTGAATTACATTCCAAACAGGTGACCTGGGGAAAATCGTCATAACTTTCTCTCTGAGCATCAGATTGAAATTTCGTAAGAAGGTACAGAAAGAGGACAGACTTTAGTTTCTTGAATATCATTTTCAGAGACAAAGGTCAAAACAGTGACACATGGAACTTCATACAAATTCACTCTTCTGGAAAGGTCTATAATCAGGTCATCTTGGGAGATTGTGCATAACTCTTTCTTGGAGAATCCAATTTGGATCAGACTAGTGGCATTGGAAAGAGGGCACAGAGGGCTATTATAGGTTGTAATTTCAGAACTTAAAGATCTGAAAGTACAGAGTTACAGTCGTTTCAAGATCGAGCTCCTAAAATCAAGAAAAAACAAGATGAGGAAGTTTGATGGCAAGGATCCGGTAAATTGGATACTTCAGATGGAGCAATATTTTGATCTACATGGTGTACCACTGTTACAAAAGGTATGTATTGCATCTTCATATTTAGAACCAGATCAATTTTTATGGTATAAAGGGCTCTGTTCTCGTAAAAAAATTGTTACGTGGTCAATTCTCACGGAGGAAATGATAGCACATTATGAGGATACAAAGAGCAACACCTTCTTTAGAGCAACACCACAACAATTGGAAAGAGTAAAAGGGCTTTGTGACATATTGGAAAGTAAAATTATGGCAATAAGGAAGTCTACCCCTCACAACTGTAAAGATGGAAGTGTTGTTTCTCCTAGCCTTCCACAACCTACAAGGGTTACACCACAACAATTGGAAGAAAAAAGAGAAAAAAGGGCTTTGTTACAATTGTGATAGAAAATGCACTAAAGGTCATAAGTGTGTTGAGAAGAAATTATTTTACATAGAGTATGAAGAGGAGGAAGAAAAGGATCAAGAAACATCAAAGGAAGAGGATATATGCCAAGACCCAACCCCAGAGAAAGAAGAAATGAATAAGACCATATCTTGTAAACTATTGGCAAGAATGACCACGCCTCAAACTCTCAAGATAGAAGGACATATCAAGAATAAAAAGGTGCACGAAGTGAAAGATCACACCAAGAAAGAAGAAACGAATCCAACCATATCTTGTAATTCATTGGTTGGAATTACCACCCCTCAAACTATCAAGATAGAGGGACATATCAAGAAGAAAAATGTTCAAGAAGTGAAAGATCACATCAAGCGTCAAGAAATGAATCCGACCATATCTTGTAAACGACTGGAAGAAATGACCACTCCTCAAACTCTAAAGATAGAAGGACATATCAAGAAGAAAAAGGTTCAAGCAGTGAAAGATCACATCGAGCATCAACAACAAGTTCTCCAACTTTTAAAGGATAATGCCATTTCGGTGCAAAATCAAACGAAACAACAAGTAGATCAACATCGTAGTGAAAAATGTTCTGATGTAGGTGATTAGGTATTTTTACTGCTACATCTCAAGCAAGCTATTTATGAGAAGGAAATGTTGGCAATACTACATGCACTTAAAAAATGGCGACCTTACCGAATGGGAAGACTCTTCAAGGATGAGGATGTGCAAGCATTGTTTTGTGCTATTTCTATTATCCAACCAGATTGGATAAAAGAAGCAAGGGATGAATGAAAGAAGGACAAAGAAGTATGGCCACTTATTCAAAAGTTGCAAAAGATCCCAATTCAAACAATATTGCTAGACATTGAAGAGGAAGGAAAAATCATATTGGAACTTGGAGCAGTCACAGAAATAAGAACCCGACAACTACGAAATCGATCAATTTCAGAGTATCTCATCAAGTGGAAGAACTTACCTACTGAAGATTCCACATGGGAGGACAAGAATTTTATACATAAGCATCAAGAACTACTCAAGCGTTGAGGACAATGCTTTCTGAAGGAGAGGGGCATGTTAGGCCCCTAAACTACTAGTGTAACCCCTTATTGTTATTAGTAAAACCCACTTACTATATTGATGTACCCATGTAGTGCCCATATTGTTACTATTGTGCCCCATAGAAGCCCACTATTATTATTATTGTGCCCTTACATTATTATTGTTATGTAAGCTCTGATTATGTTAGACTCCTATATATAGAAAGGAGGTCTTTTCATTTGTATCATCGAAGAATTGTTCATTTATGTAATGTAAAAGAGGTTTCCCCCTCGAAGAGGCTGAATTCTAAGGCGTTGATCTAACTTTTCTATCTTTTCTTGAGCTGGTTTCATAACAGTCTATATTTCTCCGTGACATTATAGAGGTACTAATTTGTCAAACCTCACATCAATATAAAATAATAGGATTAATGAGTGTGTCAAAGAGGAGTTTTTTCTTATCCCATATCCAAATATTTTGTTGATCTACAATAGTTTTTGGGTCCATAATAAGCTTTCGACCCCCCATTAATCCTTTTCTTAATGCCACAATTCAAGCTAAGCTTGTGATGGATATCAATTCCAAGATATTTGTAAGAAAACACTTCCTCCAAATTATTGTTGTCATGTGCAAAAGTATCATACATGATCCTTTTGGATTTAATTTTCATGACTTTTGTGTTGTCAATCTTAACAATATTATGTGGAATATAGTGACTTAATAATTATATGAATTATAGTAACTTAGTAAGTATATTTTTCAATACAATATGAGTATGGCCATTACACCATAAATTACATTTAAACTCAAAACAATTTGAATTTTCATTGAAAACAAAAAACAAAATTACATTGGATTATAGGTTTTTAGTTAACTAAAAATATTGTAGGTATCTACAAAAATATTTAAAAGAACGCACATAAAATTTTAGTTTTCATTCCCAAAAAAAAACATTTGCATTGGAATATAGGTTTTTAATTAACTAAAAATAGTGTAGGCATCTACAAAAATATATTAAAAAAAAAAAAAAAAAAAAAAAAAAAAAAAAAAAAAAAAAAAAAAAATAAAAATTAGAAGAAAAAAAAAAAAAAATAAAAAAATTTAAATATTAATTAAAAAACCTTGAATTTGGGTGTTACCAAACAAGATTTTAAATATTTTAGTTTCTCCTTAAAAAAAGAAAATTGGCATGAATATGATGAAATGTGCACAAAGGTAGGAATATTTGCAAGTTTTCCATTAAAAAGTATATCTAACAAGCATATATCTTGCTATAACACCAACATGATCATGATGGCATTTAAAAAAAAAAAAACTAGTAGGATTATTTCTTGCTATAATTTTGGCATGGTTGCCATGAAACGAGTTACTTGAAAAATAAACAATCCATATTTTAGGCATTCCAAGGAATTATGGATAGAATTCGTAGTTCTTTCTATAATGTCAGTGTCTTTATCATGACATCAATTACCTAGGAAAAAATCATTTTTATGTTTCACAATTTATATTGGATTGTGGAATTTGATTTGGGGGACTAACATTCTGGATTCATAATTTTCATGGGATCATTGGTGGGGTGGGAGTTCTCTGGAGCACATTGAGAAATTTACAACAAAAGAAGAACAAGAGTGTACTATACAAAAAAAAAAAAAAATTTGGTGGGTTTAGCTAATTGTATTATTTACTTCCAATCCAATTACTAGAGTTGGAGTTTGAAGGAAACACAGAGTGCACCACTTCCTTTCCAAGCACCATTATAAATGGAATGCAAAGTGAAATCACTGGTAAAAATACTAGTAGAGTGGAACTATTATAAGGATCAAAAGTAAGCTAGTGATGATACTTTCATCTGGGATGTGGCATTGAGATTAAGGATGGAATGTAAGCAAAGAAAATGGAATGCATAGTAGAGCTGAGACTAACCATGGAATGTAGAGAAAATAAAGTAGATGTTATGTGGAGTTAAGAACAAGGATGTAATATGGAATTAATGGTGAGTAGGGAAACTGGAGTGGAGCCAAGACGAAGGATGCAATATAGTATTAATAGTGAGTAAATAAATTGGAATTCAAATATGTAATCCATAAATAAATAAAAGGAATAAAATTGGGCTAGCTTCAATTTGAAAAAAAGGTATATAATAGAATTAATCCATAACAACAATACTATGTACCTTTGGAGAAAATTAGATGTAATATTGTAAAATTTAAATTCTATTATGTAATACACATAATATGCATCCATCAACATGATGGGAGGGAGGGAGTGCACCAATTTTATATAAATTTTTTGATTGGTATTAATTTATTTGAACTTTTTCTCTCATGGAAAGGATGAGTTTCTTGAAGGTAATGATAAGGAATGTGCATGTTGTTTATGTTGAAAATTGGTAGTTTGAGTCAATATTTTCATTGGCAAAAAGGAGAATAAATTATGTATTTTTATGTTGACCAAGTCGGCCTCATTTGTACAAGTTGCCCCCACCACATGAGGGGGTTTGACCCTATGGCAAAAACCCACCTCCTAGTGCACATATATATTGGGAATCCGTTGACCTCATTTGGCATCTCACATCATTCATCCATTCAATCTGAAACAAGAATATTTGTTCACACATGTGAGGAAAATAAGAAAAATATTTGTCATTGTGTTGACCATCTATTTGACTTTTTTTTTACCAGTGTTAACTTGGGATTATCTACTATTATTTAATTGATATTTTAACTGATCTTGGAGGCTGAAATTATTTGTGGTTTTTTTACTGTGGTTAACCAAATATTTTCTCATGTTTTGGCTCTTGGCTGAGAGTTCACCGTAGGTCAACTTCTGTGATTTCACTGAGACTTTGATTGTGGAATTGTAGGCAATTTCGACCCCTTTGACCAACTACCTCAAGCTAAAATTTAGCACTTTATTGCAAAATTTGGCAGACTTTGTCTTGAACAATGTGTTGATTTTTGTCTCTCATTTGATTGGTTTGACTTGGCGTTTTTTGACGTTAGAGATTGGCAATTTGACTGGAATATTCTGATGTACATTTTGATGAATTGAATTCTCTCTCATAAGGAAAGATTATTGGGTTTCCCCCTTGTGGGGTTTTGTTCCAATAAATTTTGGTGTCTCTTGTCTCATTGTTTAATGTGATCTTGATTTCTCTATTGAAGAAATAGTGGTTGGAATTTTTCATGTGTAACTACTTAATGATTGGAATGCTCTAAATTGTATTATTGGAATTTGTTATCACTTTCAAAATTTTACTAGTCTTGATTGCACTAGACAATTAACATGGTATCAGAGCTTTGGTGAAGGGAAATAGCATTAAGATCACCTTGAAGAGCATTGAGATAATATTGAAGAGCATTGAGATTCTACATCTTTTGTTTTGATTTGTCATCTTCATCATGAATACCTTCATGAAGATAGAGAACGAGATTGAAGGAGCTACAAACTTCAGGGCATGGAATACTAGAATTGACCTAGCGCTTGCAAGGCATAAGATCTTGGGTATTGTTTTGGAAAAGTTATTAAATCAGATGATCAAGTTGAAAATGACAAGTTTCAAGAAGATGACATCTTGGCAATGAACATCATTTTGGAATCTATTAGGGATCATCTAATTCCTTCTAGTACTAATAAAAAATCTTCAAAGGAGATGTATGATGCTCTTATTGGATTATATACCACAAAAAACATCAATCTATCTATCTAGGTCTAAGTACTCCTATTCATGATGTTAATATGACCAAGAATGATATTGTGGCATCATGTTTTGTAAGAATATCTAAAATAAGAGATCAACTCAAAGTTATTGATGAACAAGTATCTGACAAAGAATTAGTAGTTGAGGCAATGGGTGGTTTGCCTAACTCCTAGGATTATTTTGCAACAACCATTAGTGGTAGAGAAAATCCACCTTCATTTGATAAGCTACGGGATGCTTGCACTTAAGAAGAATCTAGGCTCATGTCCAAAGGCAATATTCCAAATCCAGGTGAAGATTCTCAAGATTTTGCAACCCACTCAAAGAATAGCAAGGGAAGAAGAAACTTTGGAAGATTTCAAAGAAGTTCAGGTAGAATACCTACTTCAAGATCTACTCCAAGAACTGTTCCATAAATAATACCTCCTCCTCCCTCTCAAGAAAGAAGAGACGTAACAATTTTTTAGTGATATCTTGCCAAGTATATGGTCATTATCAGAATAAGTATCCTTAAAGGAATGAACCTCAAAGGAATGATGAGAGAAAAAATAAAGGGAAGCACCATGCTTCTGCAGCTAACCTTAATGAACCATATCATAAGAGGAGGCCTAGGAAGAAATATTCTGATGATGAATATTCATTCTATTCTACTTTTACAGGTTCCATTGCATGTCATGATGAAATTTGGTTGGTGGGCAGTGGTGCCTCTAGGCACATGACTTGAAGTCATCATAATCGCTCTGAATTGGTTGAAAATAAGATAACTTAAAGGGTTGAGCTTGGAGAAAATGACAAGTACAAAGTCAAAGGCATTGGTTCATCATCCTTCTAATTGGAATCAAGAGATAATGTCTCTATTAATAATATTTTTTATGTTCTTGGTTTGAAGAAGCATTTGTTGTCTATTTCATCTCTTGAAGATAAAGGTTATAAAATTGCATTCGTTGATGGAAAAGTTCTAGTACGGAAGGAATCCTCCTTTAAATTTGCCAAGGTAATTAGTGTATGAATAAGAGGCCTATATCATCTCCTTGGACGCTTAATTCAAGCCTTAATACACAACACATTTGATCTTTGTGAACTATGGCATCGAAGGTACGCTTATGTTCATTATAAAGCTTTGTCTAGAATGAAGGATTTTGTTAAATGTATACCTAAAATCAAGATTGAACATGATGGAGTTTTAAAGGATGTTCTCTTGGGAAAAATGTCAAAGCACAATGTACTAGCGGGGATAGTAAATCCAAAGGAATCTTAGATCTTGTGCATTCTGATGTTTGTGGGCCTATGTCTGACAAATCCTTGGGTGGTCATTTGTACTATGTCACTTTCACTGATTATTATTGTCGTAAAACATGGATTTATTTCTTGAAATCCAAGGATGAAGTATTTGAAAAGTTTTAGGAATTCAAGGCATAGGTTGAAAATGCTACAAGAAGAAGGATTAAGACTTTATGATCTGATAATGGAAGAGAGTATGTATCCAAGGAGTTGATTGCTTTCTACAGGGATGTTGAAATTAAGAGGGGGTTGATAGTTCCCTACTATCCACAACAAAATGGAATTTTTGAAAGGAAGAAAAAAACTATTATGGAAGATGCCAAAGCCATGCTTTATGATCAAAATTTGTTGATGTTTCTATGGGGAGAAGCTTAAAAGAAAATTGTTTATGTCCAAAATAGATGTCCACACTGAATCTTGGATTACAAGATTCCTGAAGAAGACTTCACATGTGAGAAGCCCAATATTGAAAATTTGAGAATTTATGGTTGTCATGTTTATGTTCATGTGCCTAAGGATAAAAGGACAAAGTTGGAGTCTTATGGGAAGAAGGGAACATTTGTTGGCTACAGTGAAAATTCAAATGCTTTCAGATTCTATGAACCAAGGTAACGATCTACTGAAACTTGCAGGGATGTCATTTTTTATGAGGATGTTTCTTTCTAGAATTCCAAGGGATCAAACTTTGACTCTGATGATGAGATGTAGGTGGATTATAGGAATGTGGAATTGAAATCTAAAGAACGTGATCATATGGAACAAGATCCTTGAGAAGAGTTTGATGATCCACATGAATTTATTGATTCACTTAGAGTCACTTTACCTGAGGCAAGAAAGAGACTAGCTTGGCTTGAAATAACTTTGAAAGAAGTTGAAGGATATACATCACCTTGTGGACCTTCAGAGAAATAAAAAGGCCAAATAAGTATTCAGGTTATGCAACATTGATGAGTAAGATCATTGAGTCTGAGCCATCCACTTATGAAGAAGCAGTCAAACATCAAGTTCAGAAAGATGCTATAATTGAAGAATACTAGTCCATATTGAAGAATGATGTATGGGAAATCATGCCAGATATGAAGGAAAATCCGTTGTGTCTCCCAAGTGGATCTACAAAATCAAGCATGTAGCTAATGGAAGCATTGAGAAGCACAAGGCAAGATTTGTGGCCTGTGGATTCTCCCAGAAAGAGGGAGAAGATTATGAAGATACATTTGCTCTAGTTTCTAGGTATTCTTTTATTAGATCTATTATTGCTCTTGTTTCTATTACAAGTTGTAAATTTCATCAAATGGATGTTAAGACTACTTTTCTGAATGGAGTCATTGAAGAAGAATTTTATATTGAGAAAAATTTAGGCTTTGAGATTCATGATACAGAGATGCATGTTTGTAAATTGAAGAAATCCTTGTTGAAAAATGTGCAACAAGAAATGTTAAATTTAGAATGTGCTAAAAATAGACCTACTAAAAATAGCATGCCTAAAAATAGCAGTTTGGCCAGTGAGGTCATTGGCCACATTGGGTGAGAGGTGAAACTGTTAAAAATAGAAAGTTCTAAAAATAGCATTTCTGGCTCCCTTCCTATTTATAGCAGTCCCTAGTCTATCTATAGGAAGTAAAATTAATTTTGGTCTTAACAATAGTTTAAAATATTAATTAATTAATCTCCATGAGTTAATTAGTTATGGAAAATTAAACTTGAAGTCTTTGTGAGATCATGTAATTATTTTCTCTCTTGATTTAGGAATTTATCCCTTGATTAAAGGAGATAAGGTTCAATTCTATATTGAGAGGATCAGTTGACTTAGTTTAACTTAGTCAAGTTCAATTAGATTAATTTAACAAGTTGTTAAATTAATGAGATATAGTTTGTTGATGCTTGCATGCATGTGACAACTATTATTTTCAGATAACTGAGTATTCTCTCATGAATAATTGATGCATGTCAATTCAAACAAAGACCCAGTTGAGATCAGAGAAGGGACAGTGTACTATCATTTGGATGAATATTTTTCCTATAAAGGAAGCTCATCCATGATGAGGATTTATCTCCTTCAGGTTTGTGCAGTTAGATCAGAGGTTAGTGAGTGTGTGAAGAGGCCAATTCACACATGTGACATCACTGGACCCCAAGGAAACTACACAAGGAAATAGGAGGCTTGGAGGGCAGAGGAGGTTGTGAGAATCCTTTGACTATCTATGAGCAGCAAAGGGATTGTACTGAGAGCTCGATAACTTCTGAGCTAAGGCTTTGTGTAATTCGGACTATATTTCCACTTGTATGGTAATACATAGATGGGGTTTTAGGTAGGTGCTTTCCCTGGGTAAATTCTTCTGTGTTATGTGTGATTGATTCCTTCTGATTAGTTATATGTGTTCTTATTGATGTTGCTCATGGTTGATTAAGCTTCCGCTAAATTGTTTGTAGAAGTAGATCAAGTGTTTTTCTTTAGTACATTGCGTTACTAGGTTGATCTACAGGTGGGAAATTTCTACATGGTATCAGAGCTAGCTGATTTGTAGAAAAAGTTCTCTATGGTATCAAAGCTAGCTGATTTGTAGGAAAAATTCTACAATCCTTGTTTGAGATTAAGTAGGCTCATCCTACATGGTACTCTCATATTCATAGCTATTTGTTGAGTATCAATTTTAAAAGGAGCAATGTTGATCCAAATTTGTGGTTCAAAGTTGTTGAAGGTGAGCCCTTGATTTTGCTATTGCATGTAGATGATTTATTTATGACAGGGGATGAGAATCTCATTTTTCTATGTAAGAGGGAGATTATTTCTTAATTTTATATGAAGGATCTTGGTCTTATGAATTACTATTTGGGATTGGATATAAGACAAAATCTTGGTGAAATATTTGTTGGGAAAGGAAAGTACATCATCGAGATCCTTAAAACTTTTGGCATGATGGACTGCAAGTCCATGGACATTCCCATGGTGACAAATTTGAAGAAGTTGTGATATTGTGCTTCTGATCTGATTGATCCCTCAACTCAGAAATTGATTGGCTCATTGAACTATCTAGTGAACATCATACCTGATATCTGCTATGTTATGAACACATTGAGCCAATTCTTGGTTAATTACTCCAAAAGACTTGGAATATCAAATTATCCATTAAGGATATAAATATTATATTAAATATGTAAATAAGAATAAGGATGATGATGAATTACAAATGAGAACGAGAGGCTTGCTTATATACCAAGAAAGTGTCTCTTCATGAAGAGTCATGTCCTATTAGACATGCCTCTTCAACCTAATTACTAGCTTAATTAACTATTATTTATGATTATTATCTTTTACATTATATTTATATTATTTATATATTTTATTCATTACACCAACCTAATCAATATAAGTAAAACCATGCAACTATTATTTTCCATTAGAAACATATTTCAAACCATAATCAATGGTGCCACACAGATATCTCAATATATGTTCTTCTACAACCCAATGCACATGTCGAGGCTTAACCAAGAATTGGCTCAATGTGTTCATAACATAGCAGATATCAGGTATGATGTTCACTAGATAGTTCAATGAGCCAATCAATTTCTG
>Ga0115848_101232_pt1 | contig 10556 bp, 16 predicted proteins | sample InSIn3gowninarea_FD_83862 | JGI IMG/M metagenome (GOLD analysis project Ga0115848, IMG submission 83862)
GTCTCTGTGCACGAGCCCGCGTCCTTCATGAGCTGTGAATTCGAAGAGGAAGTAGTACAATTCGAAGAAGGCGAGGGGCAAGATGGCGATGGAGCAGGTCGTTGCGTGTCTGCGTGTGTGCTCGCGGAAGGTCAAGGTGGAGCCAGCACTCCGTGGTTTCTGGGGTTTAGAGGGCTTGTGTGTTGTCCGCTTTGATAGGAGTGGTTGCTGCGAGGAGAAGGTGGATTATGGGACGGGGATGAGTGTCTGAGTAAGTGTTGGTGTTTGCGCCACGCAGCATCTTCGCAAGCTTGACTGCTGGCCTGGTAACCGATTGATGCCTGTGGCGGACGTATCGTTCTTGATTACAGTCAATCAAGAGATGGGTATTGTAAGAGGGATGTAGCCAGGATCATGCTGGATCTTTGCTAGGCAGCGAAGAAACATTACTTTACGTGGTGATTACGTGCCTTTGCGGGTAGTAGAGCATGCTTAGCAGTGTACCTAGGTCAAAGAGAAGCTTACAAAAGTCGTACCTGTAAGTCCGAAGTGCCCGAGGCAGTATTTGATCTGCGGTAAATGTGCCCCTTGGAGGCCGGGACAGCCTACCAAAGCTCTCCCGGCATCCAAGACCTGAGTACCGCAATCATTGGCGTATGAACCACTCTCTTTTGCCCTCTTCCAGCGAAAGTGTTCTTGTCACTCTCCAATCATGCCAATAAGGTACTAGACCCATCTTGACCAGCGCCAACGCGGCCTTCGCTACTTCCTCGTGCGCAAGAGTCTTCTCTCCCACCCTTCTTCTTTCTCGTGGCAAATGCTTCTCTTAACCTCTCTGACATTACCCGCACCTCCTGCGCTACTTCCGCATCCTCATTGTCCACCGTGTGATCATCACCTCCGTCGGCATATCCGCTCGCTGGGGCAGACGGCTGCATTGAGACCGGGATATGCCCCGAAGACTGCTCCAAAGCCGCCTTACTGAATTCGAGCCGCTTGTGTCGACGACTTTTTGCAACATCTTTGCCACTCGAGCAAGCAGAGTGTCCTCGATCGGTCCCTGAGCACCATCATGGCGAGCTGTTTCACTCAACATCGCTAAGACGACGTGTGAGTCGAAGACGGTAAGCTCACGGATCTTTTTGTCCAGCCGCGGCTTCAGTTATACCATCAGCTTGTTCAGTAGCTTAGCGCAAGTTGTCCAGAAGCCGAAGTATGAGAAGTTCATTTGGGACTCCTCGGCTATGAAGTCCTCTTTGAAGCTCCGAAGCAGCTGGAGACCGGTGATGGTAATATCAGAACAAGTGCGGCTACCGCGTGGGCCGCTCGCTTTATTGCCATGCATCACTTTAAGGACAACATCGAGCAACTCACCTCTCTTAAAGCCTACAGCGTTGTCGCTAGCAGACTTCTTCCTCCTCGCGTTTATGATGTCCGATGCGGTGGAGAATTTCCTTGTCCGTTTGGTGAAGTCGGTGAATAGGAGTCGCTCATAGCCTCTGCTGCCTGCTGCTAGTGATGATAATGGCACGCCAATATCGAGTAAGTAGTATCTGAGTAGTGTGCTACCGTCTGCGTTGGACGTCTTAGGGACAATAAGGCGTTCCTTGCCGTGCGTTTGGATGAACCAGTCCATATCCTCCCATCCCGACGTGAGAAGTCCATAGTGCTGAGCGGCTCGATACAGATGTGCCATTGCGAGGATTGCGCAACCGTCGTTCACAACGTCAATGCCCGAAAAGTGCGTGAGCAGTTTGTGTGCATACAATGCTCTCCCGCAAACCGCGGATAAACGGCCACAAAGCTGTCGGTAGCCCTGCGCATAAGTCCGAACGCTGTCTCTGTGATAACATCAGCTGCAAGAAGGCTGACGTCGCCTTTGCCGTACTCCAACCACGAGGCCTGGATGCAATTGCGGACATCGTTGAGATCCTGAAGCAGACACCAGAGTGCGAACGCAATGCCACCGTCTTCGTCGTCCAGCAGCTGGAACTCCACTCCCTCGAAGCCGGACTTTGACTTCGCTTCGCTGTGCGACTTGATGCGGTGCTTGCGAGCTCGCTTAGAGCTCCGGTCTTGTCTGACCTGCTTCTCCGGCCGGTGCCCTGTGGATGGTGGCAAGGCACCAGTATCAGGTGCAGATGCGAGCGGTGGCTCTGAAGGCTCTTCGATTTCCCAGCAAGCAAACAGGTTGCCCATGCTTTCAACATCAGACGTGATTTTTGCGTTGTCCTGGGCTCGCTTGGTTGAGGAGGGTTTGACAGTCGAGTTCAGAAGGTTCCAAATCTTCTGGAGTATCTCAATGAAATGCGTATGGGCAGCGTTCTGCTTCGCCAGGTCGCTATCCTGATGTATCGACTGAGATGCGTACCAATCCGCGCAGAATTGTCGGCCAGCGATCACATCTCTGGCGAGAGCCAGTACGTCCGCTGGTACCTCAACCGGTGGCTCGGCAGCTAGGATAGCCTCAGCAAGGGCAATGAGTTCATTCGTCGTTAGTCGGACAGGCTGGGCGGTGTTTTCTTCGGACCCTTGACTTTGATCGAGTTGATGATGGTGCTGATGTCGCAGCAAGCGCTAGCTGCTTTTGCGAGCCATTGCACCAGCTTGTTTGTGCCGGTTTTGTAGAGCCTATATTTACCAACGATTGGATTGGGTGCCATGGTGAGATCGGCTGCTGTACAGCCTCGTGCAAAGTGTATTAAGAAGCTGAGGTCCGAGTGGTGGATCTTGGTTCATGGAAGAGTTCAGAAGTTATGTACCAACCCACGTCGTCATAGCGATCCAGGCAGAAACGATCGTTTGCAGGTGAAATGCTAGCGAAAGGAAGGCATGTGACTGCAGCGGCCCGTCATGCTCCGGCCATCTCAGCAAACGGAACCAAGCATGCATCGCTGGAGCTTGCCAGCCAAACTATGTGAAGACCTCGGGAATTTGTTGCAGTTACCGGGGCACGCATACGCTTGAGTACAAACCTGAACTCACCGTAGCGCGACTTTGACCCTCACGCCCCTTGCCTCTTTGCTTGGCAATCCGATAAAGCAGTCTCTCACAATCTCCAAATCCCGCTTGTAGTCGAAATCGTACAGCTCCATGTCGAACCGAGCTACAAGGGCGGCGATGCCAAGGTACATCTCCGCGTAGGCAAGGTTGATGCCTACGCAACTGCGTGTGCCTGTGTACGGTCAGAATCAGTCGCCGTTACCGGGAGATTGCTCCATCAAGCTTGGTATCCAGTCTAGGAGTGCGCGGACTTACCCTTTGAGAATGAGACCAAGTATCTGTCCAGTCGCTCGCTACCGTCGGTAGCCTGTAGCCAACGGGCAGGCTTGAGTGCATGAGGGTCAGGAAAGATAGTAGGATCAAAGAGGACATCCTGTAGAGTCAGCGACATAGGCGTCTGTACATGCATCCCGGGTTAGTGACAATCTCGTTCATGCGCACCGAAGGGAAGACAGTGTGCTTACGCCACGTGGTATGACCCAGTCATGGTACTTTAGATCCTCGCTCGGCGCTGTCTGGATCGGCCTGTTGGTGGCTGGAGCCGCAATCCTGACGCCTTCCTGTATCACCGCCTTCAGTAAAGGTATGTCCTCCAATATCCTGGCGTCCGGCAGATCACCACCACCAGCTACCTTGTCTAGCTCTTGGCGTAGGTGAGCAAGCAGATCCGGCTGCTGTAGCAGTTCTACGAGGATGACAGTGATGACTCGTGCCGTTGTTTCCCCACCAGCGACAACTAGCACAAAGGCTTCGTCCGACAAGCGCTCCACTGTCTTTTCCTCAGCTGGAAGGTTGCTGGTCATTATCCCATGGAAGATTGTCTTTGGCTTCTCTTCGCTGCCTGATTGCTTCGCTCGTCCATCCTGAAACTCCTGCCAGACGTCTTTCGACTGCCGGTGAGCTAGTACCTGCACGTCCATTGCTAAGGCAACGTCAGGCACCAGCTTTCTCATGACGTACCCTGGTAAGCTAGACATCATTTTGTCCACTAGTGGAAAGTTCTTCCTTAAAGGCACTCCTTCGAATTCGATGCAGAGTATGCTCAACGGCTGAGGCCACGGATCCAGTGGACTTATTCGCACGGTTTGCGCGCTCACCCTTGTGGCGAACGTGTCCTGAGCCAGTGTACAGGGTATCAAACCATTCGCTGTCTTTTATATGGACCTCCTCAGGGTTGATACGGATGATAGGCCCGTAGACATCGTGCAAGCGGTCCACCTCATAGATGTACTGACCGCCAGGTGCTTTGAAGACATCGTAGTAGGCTTCGTACAGAAAGGTCGCTGCCGCTAGTTTTGGGCCTGGGAAGCGGTGCAGTGGGTGCAAGAACAGACGGTAGAATACCACTGAGAGCCGGTAAAAGAAGAACAAAAGGATGGTGAAGGCGAATAGAGATGTTATTGAGCGCTCGGTCACCAACGGTGTCGCATAAGCCATGGTTTTCTTGAGGCGACGAACAGAAGTTGCATGCTCACCATTACAGAACCCGGGCCATATAGAAGAGATGTGCGTTCAAGAGAGCGCAGGATGCGTGCGGCTGGATTATAGCTAGATCAGTATGTGTAATAAGCTTCGTCCGAGCCGAAGGATGCAGTGCTACCGCTGGCTGCAGATACGAGCCACATCGGGAAGACAATCGAGCTCACGTAGTGCAACACGGAGGAGTTTGAGCGGTCGCATTGATGAGGTAGTGACGGCGCCGCTCGGTGCCCCTTGGAGCGGGAATACAATATCTGTCACGTTCCTGTGGAAAAGTGTGGGAGAGGAAGGCAGGTGAATGTTGGAAGGGTGGGAAGGTCAGGAGGTTGGGCCGAGCGGAACCACCCGTGGGCTGCCTGCCCCCACCTCACTCATCGCACTTTCACGACCTTAGAAGAGCAAACACGATGCTCCTGAACGCAAGTGTCTCCGTGAAGCATGTTGGATGATGCCCTAACACTGACACTACCTACTGAAGTCTTCCCCATCCGTCGAACCCCTCGCAAGCGGCACTGTCAGACACAAAAGTTACCCTCTGCAAAGGCGAGATCGATGGCTTCCCCGGGTCCATGTCGTACTTCAGCCCAGCGGTCGCCGAGAGAAACGGACACCGAGGAAAGTGGGGGGATCCTGACGACCATTATGGCTTTCCGTGGTATCGATATCGGCCAAGAGTCGCTGTTCGACTTCAGCCTGCCGCCTGGCTGTATCAACTGGCCTCTAGAGCAATACGGACCACAATCGCCACATCTCGATTTTGTCAAGGGTCACAGTCACAAGAGTCCGCACATCAAACGCCGACCTCTGCCTGTCAGCCCAAGCAGGCCCATCAAAGCGCGAAGGCCAAAGCCTTCAACAGTGGCCAAGCGAAAACCTGAGCCTACGAAGGAGCATGGCCCGTTGCCGGAACGTGATCAGCCTTTGCACCTTCTCGACCTGCCTGGTGAGCTTCGGGATATGATATACGATATCTTGGCGCTCCGTGACGAACCTCAGTACGCACAACTTCGTCCAGTGCTAGAACGGAATGGACGGCGTTTAGTGCACCTTGTCCGGCGTCACCCGCAGGAGCCTGTGCTTGCGCTTGTGAACAAGCAGCTGCGGCACGAAGTGTTATCAGTTTTCTACGGAACAAATCGCTTCATCTTCCGGAGCTCTCATGAGCCGCTGTTAGAAGCACACAGCATGGCCAAGCACACCGCCATAGGCCGGTGGAAGACTACTCAAACCGGCTATCTGCGGCACATCGAGCTCAAGCTGGATGCTCGCAAATCACTTGGACTGCCGTTCACAGTAACATATGTGCTAAAGAAGGGACAAGATGGTCAGATCAAAATCACGCACAGTCTTGGAGGTACCGACTACTGCCGTTGCATCGAAGACGATGCGGTGGCAAGTACGCTTAGCAAACGACCGCAAGGCGACAACGATCTGGTGGCTGTTACGGTGTTCCTCAGCTGTGTGAGAGAGCTGAAACTCAGAGCAGTGGCAAAACAGGACGACGATGAGATGGGGATGTACAAAATGCCTACGACAAAGTGTGTCATTTGCCACAAGACTAACCTGATGCATGTGAGCGGAGGCTGAGTGCAGTGGATGCAAGCGTGGCATTGGCTTGACCTCGCGATATCGGTGTCACACAGTGCGCTGGGCTAGATGAGTATAGGGTACTAGCAGGTTTGCTGGAGACTAGTAGAGCAGCCGATTCGAGGGAAAGGGAAAAGGTATGTATATGCGTTGCACGATAGAACCAGATCTATGACAACCTGCTTGGCATCATTCCCGCGGCAGGGCGGAGACCACGTCGATAGAGACGGGCTGGAACCCACTTGAGTGACTCGCAGCGGTAGGATTGTTCAGCAAATATGTGAATGATACAATCACGGTGGGTCCGTGCATTCAAAACCACATGTACTTGCGTCGCTACAACTATTCTCTGCCTCCGCTTCTTGTCAGCAAATACATCAGCGACAGAAATTGGGACACCTTCTCTTCAGCCAGCGCCATATCCGTCCAGCATTCCCGCCGAGGAGTCAAGCCAGTAGCAACGATGGCATATGCACGCTCCTTCGCCTGCGGTGATCTGTACGAAGGCAACTTCGACGAATGGGAACCTCATATGAGGAAGCTGCTACTCCGCACCCGAATGCTGGCACCCCGAAACGCATGGCAGGCAGCTAAAGCAGCGGAACTAATCTTGCCATACGTCGAGCACAGCTTCTTGCAACGAGTCCCAAAAGCGGCGCGCCACAACTCCCTCGAGCTCTTGCGACATTTCCGCATGTTCTCGGGCGCATTTCGATTCCTCGAATTACCGCCTGAGCTCCGCAATCGCGTCTACAGCCACTTGATCTCCTCCCCGGAGGTGGATGTTTGGCGCTATAGAGTACCGCCTATCGCCCGCACAAGCAAACAGCTGCGCAGGGAGACGCTGTCGATCTTCTGCAGTACCGCACGGTTCACGATGTCTGTCGGGACTCGATTCAACAGCGCCCAGGATTGCGCAAAGGCTGTACGCGGCTGGGCCAACATTGTGGGGACTCCGATGCTGAAGCACCTCCGCTCCGTCACGCTGAGCCTTGAGGTGGAGAATACTACCGCGCGTCCCGCGAGGATAGCTAGGAGTCCGATCGCCATTCGTCGGTTTGAGTTCACGTACGAGCCCAAGACCGGGTTGGCGGTTAGCTGCGCAAAGGTTTGCAGCGACGGGACGAAGGATGATGTGAGGCGGCATGTGGTGGAGATGGCGGACAATTGTGCGGTGGTGGGTATTGAGGACGGGAGGGCGATTGTTATGGCGTTGCTTTCTTCTACGAGTATGTGGGCTTCGTGGAGGTGAGGGTGCCATGTGGAGTGGCGAAACCCGGAAGTGGAGGGTGAGAGTAGCCTCGTTCTCATCTAAGGAGGATGAACATCTTAGCTAGTCGGATGATCATAGCATTGCTTCATAGCTGAGCCAATGGGAACTTTCGCTGCGTATTCTTGTCCTCGCATGAGAGTCCCTGAGGATCAGGATACCGCCACTTGTCCTCTGCCTGACGCCTCGTAAGAATTCCATACACGACATTGCTTCGGGCGCTTCCAATTATTTGCGCTGCAGAACAAATGACAAGGCAAAAAAGGGATCCAAGACCGGAGGAGAGGCGTGCATGGCGTGGTTGGTTTGTCGATCTCGTTCAGGGGCCGTTTGCCAAGATCGGAGATGCGAACAACACCACCTTGCACTTGCCTCTCGTTGCACCACCACAAGTTGCTCTTTTGAATGTTCTTTCGCTTTTCTGTACATATCGCAAAGATGCCCGACCGGTTGTCACTCCTTCTGCATCTTGTCTTTGTTTTTCTCACCGCGCTCGCTACTGCGAACGCAGCAGCCCAAGAGCCCTTGGTACAGCCTGGGTACAAAGTCGGGCAGGCGATACCTGTAAGCTGCCTGAGCAGGAAGACGTAAGGATACTGTACTTCAGGGCTGGGATTGTATTGACTGGTTCTCCAGTGACTCTGGCGAACATATAACCGATGAATCTGGCCAACTCACATACATCCCCTTCCCGACCTGCAACGAAACGGGCCGGCCACTCGAACTGCTATTCGGCATAGAGAAGGATATCAACTGCACAGTTGACTTCATCGACGACCCTTTCTTCCATCTACTGGAGTTTTACGTCCACAATGATGCGCCCTTGACCTGCCGGATACCCACCAAACCCCTCCCGCCCTCAGCATTAAAAGAGGAGTTTGAACAAGGCACGAAGGACGACACAGATGGACAAGGGAGTCTGAGCGAAGTCTACACACCCATGATCGTCGCGTTGACAGGGACACTGCAACTCAGCCATCTGCACGTCAGCACAAGCTTGAATGTGCTAGTCCACGCTGCGCCCAAGAGCGTTGCGCCAGGCACCATAGCGGCAGCAACGGCTTATAGTATCTCGCGTGAGCCGCCGACGAGGATAGTAATTGGCGATAGCTTACCACTGCGCTTCAGCGTGCGGTGGTATCCCAATACGAGCCTACCGTCTGGCTGGACCGGCGTAGGTGGGCACTTGACGTTCAGCACGTTGGTGTATTGCTTGATCTCGGCCGGAGCATCGGCGGCGATATGTTTGGCGTATTTCAGAGGCATTGAATTGCCCAGACGACTTAAGAGTCATGGCAAGGACAGGCTAGGGGGTATTGAGAGGGGCGGTGGGCTGGGTGGATATGGCATTGCGGCGAATGGCTATGGCGGTTATGGGGTGGGAAAGAGGGACTAGGGACCGCATTTGATCAATGAACTGGGTATGGATAAGATCCGACGCGATACTCGGGCTGATGGTAACCGGAAAAGGCATGGTATATGAATCTATGGGAATGGGACTTAGCAAGGCGCTCCGGATATGTCAAATTGTGGCATTCGACATCGTATACCTTGTCCGCTTCGACTGTTGGTCGTTGTTTCTGCACAAGACCGTAGGCATGTGAATGCCGCTGGTGTCGCCTTCGCGTATTACCTACACAGCCATCAGAACTGTCGACTTTTGCCAAGACCGTCGAGAAAAAGCTGACGGTCTTGGCACAGCCGGCGTCAGGAAACACAGCTGAATCACCGACCAGAGATTCAAATAGTACTGGGACAGCCACTGGCAAAACTTGCATGACTCCTTCTGGATGGTCTTGTGTCGTGAAGCCATTGAGCCGTCAAATAGCCAGCAACAGGGTGGGTGAAACAGCTAGTACCCATGGAGGCGCGAAGTATGGAAGTGGTTGGGCTCCGCGAAGCGATCAAGAGAGGAAGTGGAAGATAGAACGGAAGAGAAGCGAATGATCAGTAAAGCTCTAAGCTTATCAGTGATCGTACAAGGTAGGACGATATGCGAAGGCCGGCCACTTTCAGTTTACCTAAGTATCTTTGATATTGCCACCCCACGACGCTCCTCATGACGCTCCTGAGGACATGCCTTCTAACAGGACAAGTAGCCCGTAGGCCCCGGGGTCCGGCACACCTTGCGTAGCACTCTCATCAAGATACGTACTCCTTCCCAACTTCGCCTCCATCGTCTTCGTCCCCTCCACACCCTTCCTCGCTTCCTCCACCGCCTTTCCCGCATCCCCGGTACCCTCCAGAGTCTCGATAAACGGAATTAACGCATCCATCATCGTCCTATCCCCTAACCTCGCATTTGTATACTTCATCAACTGCTCCAACGCCGCCTTCATCGCCATCGCCATATTCGCCTCCGAAGCTAGCGCCCCAGCAAGCGCGGTGAGGTAGATACAATACAGTGCTCCTGACGTCCCGCCCATATTTACCTCGAGTTCGCTCACGAGCTGCGATACAGTCGCAGGTAAACGAGTGAGATCTTTCCCTTCGATGAAGGATAGGACTTGTTTTGCGCCGTCACGGAGAGTGTACCCGCAATCGCCATCGCCGACTATTGTATCGTATTCCGTTATTGTGGACTCGGCGGCGATGACTGCGTTGCAACCTGCTTGTATGCGTTTCCGGATCGAGGAGTCGTCGAAGGACATTTGCGCGGTAGTGGGGCTGAGCGTCGTCTGCAGACTCGCGTCCTCAGTCTGTGAAGTAGACTGATGTGGTTGTGGCTTTTGTTGAGGGGCGAGGTAGTGGGTGGGGATGGGACAGATGGAGATACTGAAGCCTCGTGCGGTATCTTTGTGGTTGAGGATGGTGGAGTGCGAGAGGTGGTAGGGTATATTCTGCGATTCTGCTCGCTGTGTCAGGCCATTGGTGCATCACCTTGGTGACCCAGAGCTTGAGCTGCTTACCAAGATACTGAGCAATCTCCCCAGCAATGATATAGTTCTCCAACCGACTCAGTCCATTCGTATCCGAGTAGTGCACCGAATACGTCACTCCACCTTCTTGCGCTGTATGCGCTTTCATCGCATAATTCAAGTCCCGCTCAACAGCATGCTTTGCTTTCTCAAACCCAGCTGCGCCCTCTGCGTGCAGAACCGCAGGATTGCCTTCCGCCTTCTCGACATGGAACTTTGAATGCGCCGTACTCGCGCTTCTAGCGAAAAGCTTCAGCAGCTCAGCCACTTGATGTATAGATGTCCGACAAGACTCGGTAGCATTGCCAAGAAGATGAAGG
>Ga0115848_101234_pt1 | contig 10543 bp, 10 predicted proteins | sample InSIn3gowninarea_FD_83862 | JGI IMG/M metagenome (GOLD analysis project Ga0115848, IMG submission 83862)
ATCTTCGTATTCTCCTTTGGGAAGTAGCGCTCCAAGAGCAATAGAGAAGTTATTTGAATTTAGCCGGAAGGAGGGGGAGCGTTGGTGCGTGGTAGAGCGCCAGGAGCAATCAGTCTCACCCAAAGAATAATTGCGGTCGTAATCGTGGGCTACCGCAATGCCTCAATTGTTTTTTCCAAACGGGGGGATATGAATGAGGGGATTACAGAAAAGTATGGGTTTGCTAAGATGATCGAACTGGTCAAAGCTTGTACCTCTGGGCAACAAGAAGATGTACTCGTACCAGCAATTGCCAAAGCCGGAATTAAATTCAAAGAAACGGCCCTAAAGCATCTATCCCAAAAGCGGGACGAAAAGCTTAAGCAAAGAGATACTGCTAAGCTGATTAAAGCGATCAAAGACGCGAGGGCAGAGTATTACGCGATTCTAGACAACTGGCTTCGCAATGAGATTCCACCTGATGTTGATGAAATTATCCTCTGCGGTGGTACAGCTAATTACCTAAAGCCAGAACTGAATGCTTTGTTCTCAAGACAGTTTCCATTGGCTGAGATTAACTGGTGTGAGGACTTAGAAAAGCGAGTGCAAAGTATCTTTAGTGACGAAATCGCCAACAATTCTTTGGAATATCGCCTGACTGATGCCTATGGCTACTTCTGTTATTTGCAACGGAGTTTAATTAAACCAAATCGAGTTGAAAGCCATGTCTAATAAAGAGCGAATTGATTTTTACTTTCGCTGTCAAGTCGGCGCTGATTCCAAAAATGGAGTGCTGTTAGACTACTGGCAATCAGAAGATACAGAGATGCCTTTGCGGGAAATGATTCTGGGCTGCGGGTTAGCGTATTGGCTACCGTTTGCATATAAACGCTTAGATTGCCTTGAGGCTGACGAGTTAAAGCAAGTAGTGCGAAGTTCGATTTATCAACTAATGTTACATATTGCTTACCTGCGAAACTCATTTGGTTTTTTTGAGGAAAAACCTGATTGGTGAGAATAGCGATTTCAATCTGACTACTGGGTTGGAGAGTAGAGCTATGTCATTAGCTTCTACTCAAATGCATAATGGCAGTAGTACAACTGGCGCGCATTCAGCAACTGAAGCACGGTTAGATTACATTGACGATGGTAGCTATGACGAAGCCGATGAATTGATTAGAAAGATATCGACTTCAAGTAGTTGAATAAAAATACAGTTAGCTGGAACTTCGTGAATTTAGGAGCTTTATCTCAAAAGTGAAAGTTAGCTTGGACTTGGGCTCTTGAGAAGGGGGAACTTGGTCTGGAAATAAAGTAGCGGCAGAGTTTTTACTTCATCCCAAGCCCTCAAATCAAAGATGATCCAGATGGCTTCAGAAAAGATGCTCTTATGGTTGCTGCCTTGGGAACTGAGGGAGAATTACTCCCCAAGTCTCCAAGTCCCCCAAACCCCAAGCCCTGTTGTTAGTGAGTATACGAATTTAAATTGACAGCCAATCATCAGATTAGATAATCCATGATGTGCAATAAATCCCACAACACAGTTAGTTGGCTGTTTATTTAAGTCATTGTCCTGATTGAAGTAATTTTGTTTACAACACCTCATCATGCCATACACCAAAGTAGACCTGGAAAGTGAATACAATCTTTCCTTAGAAGATGTAAATGCAACGCTTAATCTCTGCGGTCTGAGCCTAGAGCAGAACGAGTACACAGATGAAGAAATTCACTCTAGCTTTGATATCGTCCGGAATTTTTTTGCTAATGGGCAAGCATCAGATTATAGTACAGCCGCCGAATTATATAAACAATTTGTCTCGTCTCTGCACCATGAGGTAGAACCACAAAGTCAGAAAAAGCCGGAGAAAGGCAAGAAGGTGAATAATTTAATCCCAAGTAATGATGTTCAAACCAATAACTTATTGAACATTAGTGAATTACTAGCTCTGGCTTCTGCTCAATGCAATGAAAAGATTACTCTAAAACAGGCAGCGATGATTTTAGATAGTTGTGGCTTACCTGACACTGACTTTTACACTTCAGAACAAGGCGATCTCTTTCTTGAAGCCTGCGATCTAATAAAGAAGGAAAACAAAACATTAGAGGAAGTCGCCGCACATTTTGGCGTGGGCAACGCATCTAAAGCTAATGCAGTAAATAGCCCACAGCAGTTGCTCGAACTTTTGGGTGACTCTACTGTTGTAATAGATGATAATTTGATGGATTTAATCAATAAAATTACTGCCAAGCAGACCGAAGGAGTTAATCTCAACAAATTGGTAAGGCAGTCATATTTTATGAACTTGTCCCGCCGAATCAGCGAAAACCAGGATGACACTGATACATTCTTTGCCGATTTAGAATCACGAGTAATGGATTATGTCGAGGGAAAGAACCGCGCCCGTTCTCTGGGTACGACATGGGAATGGGCGACCAATTCGTTGCCACCTTCATCACCAAAACCGATGAGCTTGCCCGAAGACTCAAGCAATGGAACGAATGGCGATTAGAATCAGAATTAGCATTAGAGCGCCGCACGATCAATATTCGGATTGAGCAAGAGTCTGATGATAAGGCGCAGCGCAAAGCTGCCCAATTACTCAAAGCAAATATTCACTGGAATCAGAGTGAAGAGGTGCGTTTAAAATTAGTAGAACGCCAAAGAGAAGATACCCGCAGGTGGTTAATATCGCTGTTTACCATGCTGAAGCGAAACGCAAACACCTGGATATTCTTCATTGGTTGGACTAGCTCTATGGTTATCTGGGGTTGGCTTGGGGGACTGAATACTCCAGTAGGTATCACTTGTCATACCCGCGCTAGCCTTTGTTATTCACTCAGGTTTTGGGGGGTGAAGAAGGCAGCATTTGAGCCAAAACAGCCAATATGCACTAAAACGAAGTTAGGGCTGATGTGTCTTATGGAACCAGCGCCAAAGAAAAAATCTGCGCCAACACATGGTTCTGCGGCTACAAAGCAATACAGGTAAACTGTTTGCTAGAAAAATCAAAAGGTCTGCGGTTTGTGGGCAAGAAAAATGTTTCCATCCTTGTCCACGAACCACAAAAAACCAAATTACAACTTGGAAACCTTGTAAGATAGTTTCAGGAGCAGTTATAAAGCAGTTGTACTCAAGAACTTAGCGTCTGATATTTTTAGGTAATTTAAGTAAGAATGAATTACGAGTTATTCTTCTGTAGCTGATTTGTTAGGTCTAACTGTTTTATCAGTTGCCATAATGTGTATATCAATATTTTTGAGTAATTGCACTAACTTTTGAGTTAAAGAGCCTTTGAGGATTAACTTCCAACGAGAGCGTTGACTCTCACCAATTACAATTTGGGTAATGTGTTGCTGCTGAGCCACTTTAGCAATTGCCTGAGCAACATCATTACTTTTGCTCCGGATGAAAGTACCACCAAATTCTTTACACAACTTTTCACAAGTTTCGACGTGTAAGCTTTCTTCTTTAGTCAGGAAGCGATCTGGCTGTTCAACAAATACAGCATAAAGAGGAGCATTCATATAACTAGAAATCCGCGCTCCCCGCCGTAAAAGCTGGATTGAGTTGGGATAAGTAGAAACACAGATTAAAACCCGCTCGTGAATATTACAAAATTGCTCAGATGAGATGAGGGCAAGCGCATCTTCTTCACAGTTGTCTGCGACCTCTCGCAACGCTAGCTCTCGCAAGGCAATCAAATTACGCCGTTGAAAAAAGTTGGAGAGTGATTGTTGGATTTTTTGTGGAGCATAAATTTTTCCCTCTAATAATCGTTCTTGTAGTGTTTCAGGTGTCACATCAACCACTACCACTTCCGACGCTTCATCTAGCAGGCGATCGGGAATACGTTCTCGCACTACCACGCCAGTAATTCGTGCTACGAGATCGTTCAAACTCTCCAAATGCTGGATATTGACAGTAGAATAAACATCAAGACCTGCCGCCAAAATCACCTCTACATCCTCGAAGCGTTTTGCCCGTGGCGCTCCTGGAACATTAGTATGTGCCAGTTCATCTACTAAGACCAATTGAGGAGATCTTGCCAAAATTGCTTCAGTATCCATTTCAGTCAGCGTTAACTCACCCCGAAGCATTTTCTGGCGTGGTAACATTTCCAGTCCCTCTGCTTTTTGGCCCGTGTCCTTACGGCCATGAGTTTCCAACAGCCCAATTACAACATCAATTCCCTGTTGTTTGAGAGCATGAGCTTCTTCCAGCATTCGGAAGGTTTTACCTACTCCAGGAGCCATGCCAATAAAAATTTTATGCTTGCCTCGGCGTGCAGGGCGAATGTAGGAAGTATCTGCTGAGAGTATGGATGGGTTAAACATTTTCTAGTAACGTTAAGATTAAGTATCGTCGTTGCTCAGCTTTTAGAGTATTAGTTGAATTGAATACAATTATAGGAACGTTTGTATTTAATCTAGTGTAAACTTAAACACTCAGATTCCACTTAATACAATTTCTTAGTAATTGCAAATTCCGGTTGTAAAAAAAAGTAGACATTTATAGCCGATAGATACTTTACATAGGGTTGTAATCAGGGCAATTGAGAGCTTGTTTAGTGAAAACATTAGAAGGATGTACAGCACATTTAAGATAATCATTGTTGTGAGAAAATCGACAATTAATACAAGGATATTGCTGGCAGCATTTAATATCTACTTTACTGCCTTTACTATCCATATTTCTACAGAGATATAAGACAATATAACCAATAGCTGCACAAACTAATATAAAGCTAATCGGAGCCAAAATTACTCCTTCCCAACCCGTGTTACCGTCTTGATATTTTGTTTTATTCTGTGTTTCATTAACTTCTATAACTTCAATTAGTTTCACCTTTTCAATTTTTTTTGTTTCTACTTGATTAAATTGAAAAGGCTTAGAATAGTGCATATCAAAACCTCCTGTTTAAGTACCTGGCTGAAAAAAATTGGCGTTCTCTTCATGGATAAATCACGAGTCGGAAAGCCATCCCGTGTGGAAGCGCAGCGCCTTCCCTATGTTTGCCAATTTTTTATGCCTCCCCACTTAGTTAAAGTTATTAGTCAAACCTAGGTTTAGTAAGGGCCGTTTAGGTTGAATACCTTTCACCGGACTTAAGCTAAATTGCTCTACTGTGGTAGTAGAAGGCTGTTTCAATTTCAAACCGATAGCAAGGCAAATAAATATAGTTAGCCATAGGGCTGTTAACCATAGATCGCGTAAAACCGACCGAAGGCTGACTCGGCTTTTTTTAGTAAGCACCTGTGAAGAAACTTGAGGTGTAATTGCGCAAGTAGAAATAAGAGATGGACTTATTACTTGAGACCGGAAAAACGGTGCTACCTCACAAACTAATTCTGAATGTTCAGACAGATTAGGTAGGTGATGCCAGGATTGGGTTTTAGAATCGAATATAGTAACATAAAAAACAGGTGTATCTGGCAGTTCTGAGTCAGCAAGTTTTGCAGGAGATGTATTAGATAATCGCTGAATATCTGTTTTACTAAAAGTCTTAACAGTAGTTACTAGAGATGCGGTCGTTATTTCTGTAGGCTCAGGATGCAAGTCTTTAAGGACTGCTTGAGCAGATTGATAGCGCCGCTTGGTAGCGTTTTGCAACAATTTGTCGAGAATCTGAGCAAGGGAATGACTTAGCGGAGAGCCTAAGTAACATCGCCACACCCAAGCATCCTCACTGCTATCAAATACTTCAAAAGGAGGTACTTGCGTTAACAAATGGACGCAAGTAACTCCCAAGCTATAAAGGTCACTAGCAAACACTGCTTTGCCTTTAGTTTGTTCTGGTGCAATATATTCGGCACTACCAATTACTGTTCCTGTTTGTGCCAACTCTTTACCAGTTACGGATTTAGCTGCACCAAAGTCAACTAAAACCAGTTGACCGTCACTGTAGCGACGGATAATATTGGACGGCTTGATGTCTCTGTGAATTACCTGGCAATCGTGAACAAACTGCAATACGGGCAGTAAATTACTTAGTAAATCCCGAATCTGGATTTCATTGAAAGCACCCATTTCGGCTAGTTCCTGTTCTAGGTTTTGTCCGTCAATCAGCTCCTGCACTAAATACTGCTGTCCATCTTGCTCAAAGTAATCCAATAGTTGAGGAATTTGGGGATGCTTGCCTAGTACTTCTAGTTGTAAAACTTCCTGGTGGAATAACTTTGCTGCTTTATGCTGACTATTAGCCCGATGAGCTTGAAAGAAAAACTGTTTAATCACGCAGCAGGGCTTGAACAACTGAGATTCATCTACAGCAAGAAAGGTTCTACCAAAACCGCCCTTACCAATTGGTTTGAGCGCACAATATCGCTTTTGCAATAGTAAATTAGACCCACAGCTAAAACAGTAGCTGACATCTTCAGGATTCTGTGGATGTATGCAATTAGGCTTAAAACAGTAGCTCATATGACAAAGAACCAATGAGGTTGCCAAATCTAGTTCTGGCTAGTGTACTGCTTGAACTAAATACAGATTGCAGATCTGCTCTAACTATTAGACTTTAAAGTGTCTAAAGCCAAGTTGAGCTGAAAAACGTTGACTCCAGGCTCACCAAAAATTCCGAGAAATTTGCCATCCGTGTTTTCGGTAATTAACGCTCTAATCTGGTCAGCAGATAATCCTCGCACTCGTGCCACCCTTTCTACTTGAGTATTGGCTGCCACAAGACTGATATGAGGATCTAAGCCAGAACCAGATGTGTAAACAAGATCGGATGTTGATGAAATATTAGCTTGCTTGAGTCGATTTATTTCAGCTTGAATCCGCTTAATTAACTCTGGATTGCTCGGCGCAAGGTTACTAGCACCAGACACACCTGTAGGTGCAGCATCTTTTCCAATACTATATTCAACTGTACTAGGACGACTAATAAAATATCGCTCAGATGCAAATGCTTGACCTATTATTGCCGAACCAAGTGCTTGTCCTTGGGGATTCTGCACTATGCTCCCGTTAGCCTGAAATGGAAAGAAAATTTGACCGACTACAATCATCACTAGAGGATAAATGATTGCTGAAAGCACCCAGAGAATTAGGGTCATGCGAATTGCTCTAGTAGTGTCTTTGACAATAGACATTTAGAAGCGCTCCGGCTGAAAGACAACAACAAATAAATAAAGAGCAAGTGCTAGCGTTAGTAAAATGAGTACACCAACTGCCCAAGCGTATTTGCGTTCCAATGTGCCATCAGTGGCAGCATAAATAGCTGGAGCAAGCAATAAATTTAGGCACAATGACACAAAAGTCACCAAAGGCAACTGCTGCTTACGCCATCGCTCCCAGACAAAAGAGATCGCAGCAATTGCTTCTATTAACCAATCCCTACCTAAAAACTCAACTCTTTTCATCTCTGTTCTCCCTTGTTGTCTTAACATTGTTAGCATCTTTGCGGTATCTCTACTCTTCAAAAAGGTTTCGCCTGACTGAAGCCACTGCATATTAGGTTTCCTAAGCCAACCCCACTGCGGCAATCGCCATGTCAATTACCTTGATTGCAATAAATGGTGCAACCACACCACCTAAGCCATAAATTAAGATGTTACGCTGCAATAATTGATTTGCAGTTAGGGGTCTAAATTTTACCCCTGTAAGTGCTAGTGGAATCAAAGCTGGAATAATCAAAGCGTTGTAAATCAGTGCCGACAGTACAGCCGAGTTAGTGCTAGCTAAATTCATTACATTCAGGCTTTCTAACCGAGCTGAAGTAAATAACACTGGAATAATAGCGAAGTATTTAGCAATATCATTAGCGATTGAAAACGTAGTCAGCGCTCCACGAGTAATTAACAGCTGCTTACCAATAGCAACGATATCAATTAACTTTGTCGGATCGGAATCCAAATCCACCATATTGGCTGCTTCTTTCGCCGCCTGAGTACCAGTATTCATTGCTACGCCGACATTTGCCTGAGCTAACGCCGGGGCATCATTAGTCCCGTCCCCCGTCATTGCTACTAGTTTGCCTGCTGCCTGCTCTCGTTGGATTACCTCGATTTTGTCTTCTGGTGTGGCTTCAGCAATAAAGTCATCTACCCCAGCTTCAGCGGCAATTACAGAAGCGGTAATCCGGTTGTCTCCAGTTAGCATAATGGTACGCACTCCCATGCGGCGTAACTGGTCAAAGCGATCGCGTATGCCTGGTTTAACAATATCTTTGAGATAAATCACACCATAAATATCATCATTTCGGGCTACCGCTAGAGGTGTTCCGCCCAGGCGCGAAACCCGTTCGTATGCTGTATCAAGTTCAGGTGTATCTCTGCCGTTACGCGATCGCACAAACCCTTTGATTGCTTCTACTGCTCCCTTACGGGCTTCAGTGCCATCAGGTAAGTTTGTTCCACTCATGCGCGTTTTGGCGGAAAACTCAATTCCTTCTGCAAGGCTTTTGTTGAAATTTATCTGAGCGTCTAACTTTTCTGCTAGTCGGACAATGGATTTACCTTCTGGAGTGTCATCAAACACGCTTGCTGCTAGAGCGACATTAGCAATATCCTGCATAGAGTGGCCGTTAACTGGGATGAACTCTTCTGCCAAGCGGTTGCCGAGTGTAATCGTTCCTGTCTTATCCAAAACCAAAGTGTTGATATCACCACATACCTCCACTGCTCGTCCTGAAGTAGCAATGACGTTAAACTGGGCAACTCGATCCATGCCAGCGATCCCAATTGCACTTAATAATCCCCCAATTGTGGTTGGGATCAGCGCCACTAACAGCGCAATTAAAATTGCTACACTAACTGGGCTGCCAACATAGTTAGCAATCGTGGGTAACGTTGCTACGACGAATAGAAAAACCAGAGTCAGAACTGCTAGTAACACTGTCAAAGCAATTTCATTTGGTGTTTTGGCTCGTTCTGCTCCTTCCACCAGAGCAATCATCCGATCGATAAATCCTTTACCTGGATCTGATGTGATCCGAATTGTCAGTTCATCAGAGATGATCCGCGTGCCACCCGTAACAGAACTTGCAACATCTGAGCCTGTTTCTTTTAGCACTGGTGCTGATTCCCCTGTAATTGCAGATTCATCCACTGAAGCCACACCAGCAATCACTTCCCCGTCAGATGGGATAACATCACCAGCAACGACTTTCACCATGTCACCCCGATGCAGTTGAGTAGAAGATACCTCCTCGGTTGAGCCATTGGGCAAAAGCTTTCGGGCAGTAATTTCCGACTTAGTTGAGCGCAAAGCATCGGCTTGAGCTTTACCCCGTCCTTCAGCCACTGCTTCAGCAAAATTGGCAAATACAACGGTGAAGAACAAAATTACCGTAATCAAGCCGTTAAAAAACCGTAGATTTTCGCCTGAGACTGAACCAAATAAATTGGGATCGAGCGTTAATAAAGCTGTAATAATTGTGCCGACCCAGACTAAAAACATCACTGGGTTTTTAAGCATCTGCCGAGGGTTAAGCTTGACAAAAGAATCCTTGATAGCTCTTTGATAAAGCCCTTTCCTGTTTACCTTTGGCGTATGCTTGCGTGAGTCACGAGGACCGCCAGGTTGAGGACGGGGGGATCTGGGTGGGTTCAAATTTGCAGATTCCATAATCTATTGTCCGCTAGCGATTTTAAAGGCTTCAGCAATCGGTCCTAAAGCAAGAACTGGAAAGAATGTCAGCACACCTAAAATCAAAATCACTCCCGCTGTGACGCAAGTAAACAAAACTGTATCAGTTCGCAAGGTTCCGGCAGTTTCGGGTACGGCCTGTTTGCTAGCCATACTATCTGCTAAAAGTAGGAGGGCAATAATCGGAATGTAGCGTCCTCCTAACATACTTACGCTGGCAGTCAGGTTCCACCACAATGTAGAGTCTTGTAACCCCTCAAAACCAGAACCATTATTTGCGCTAGCGGAGGTGTATTCATACACTACTTGGGAGATGCCATGAAAGCCAGGATTACTAATTCCAGCTAGTGCTTCTGGAAAGGCTAGAGTAATAGCGCTAGGAATCAACACAAAAATCGGATGAACAAGTAGGATAACGCTGGCAAGTACAATCTCTCGCTTCTCAATTTTGCGGCTCAAAAACTCTGGGGTTCTTCCTACCATTAGCCCTGTCAAGAATACTGTTAAGATCAGATAAATAAATAAGTAAGCTGTCCCAGTTCCTTGTCCGCCCCAAATCGCTTGGACAAACATATTAAACAGAGTCGAGAAGCCTCCATTTGGCATGAGAGAATCGTGCATTCCATTCACAGCACCACACATAGTTCCGGTGGTAACAACCGCCCACCCGTATGAAAATCCTAATGCTGCTACTAATCTGCTGGAAATTATCGCTATGGTTTGTATTCCAGCAGCGTTAATTTTTACTTATGGCGTGTTTGCCAATAACACAAAACAGGCTTGGCTACTGTTTGGAATGGTGTTTATTATTTTTGTGATTCTGGTTAGCGTCGCCGCTGTTGGCGAGTATGAAGGTAATCCGCAAGTCAACTCTATTTTAGGATTAGAGCAACCTAATTTAGAAGGCAAAGAAGTTAGGTTTGGCTGGGCACAGACAGCATTGTGGGCAGTTGTTACCACCGGAACTATGTGTGG
>Ga0115848_101235_pt1 | contig 10542 bp, 8 predicted proteins | sample InSIn3gowninarea_FD_83862 | JGI IMG/M metagenome (GOLD analysis project Ga0115848, IMG submission 83862)
GAGATTCTAGATTTTGATGGTTGAGCTATTGATTCAACAATACAAATATATACTAATGAACTCATCTTGAATCTAATCCCAATCCTTAGAAAACTCATGTTATTCATTATTATATGAACTTCATATATTTCATGTATATTTTTTATAATTTGATAGAGTGCATCATATCATCATCTTCTTATATATTATTGATCATTGTGTACATTCATATGTTGCATAACTTGAGATCTACATTTTGGTGAACCTAATATTCTAACATACTTAGAGTTTACTCTAGGGCATTCCTTCTTAGGATTTATGAATCCGTTCATGTTATTATCCCTCCCCTTACTCGAGATGTTTAGAATAATAACATTTAAACATTATAAAACTAGGATTTATTCTACTTATATTCCTAAGATGAGTTTAATTGAAGAATAACCTAGATGCTCTAGATGTAAAACCTATTTTAATGAGATTAGGAAAAATATTAGGATCAATGCTCATCTACCCATGAATGAACTTGATCTCAATGATAGAATGGAAACTGAATTTACAAACTCTAGAAAAAAGATGGATATTATTAGATAAACTTATTAGAATTTTAATATATCTATTATTGATTATGATTTTGATGATATAAGCTTGGGAAGCCATGGTGATACTTCTCATAGTTATCCTAAAATTGATGAGTTAGATAAAATTCCTAATCATGTTATATCAATAAAGGAATTACTATCTAATAAGGAGAAGATATAATATTATATTATAAATAATGTAGAAAATATTATTGATATTATAACTAATTATGAATTATTAGAAGCTGTAACTTTGCAATCTTTGAATAGTTTATTTTCATATTAGAATGTAAGTTTTACAAAGGTGAGAGTTTATACTATCAAGATAGATATCTCCAATGACATGCAAGATTGTACACACATATCTAGCAATGTGGAAGTTGAGAATAATAACCCTTTGGATAGAATGATCATTGAGTATGCTAATGAAGATAGCAAAGATGAATACAAACATATTATTATCCATACTAACAATCATGAAATAAGTATGCTTCCTTATAAAGGTAAGTGTATTTTGACTAATAATGAAATTGTAGTAGGTATTGCTAAATAAACTTCCATTGTAATTAATAATAACTATATGTGTAATCTTGATTAGTCAAAATAAGAGCATGATATAAAGGTTGATGCTATTTTAGATGCTCAAGAAATAGATTTCTTTCAAAATGCTAATGCAGAATAATAACTAGCATTTATGTTGGAATTAGTGGATAAAATTGAACATGAATGAATACATAGAATTGGGCCATTTTTTATACTATAAGAGGTAGAACTTAGATAGGAAAATGCAAATAAACCTCCCTCTTAAACTAGTACTACACCACCATAAACCCTACCATCGAACCCAAATACCAAAATACCTACTATGGTACCAAATAATAGAAAAAAAATGAAGGAAAGGATCGAGAAATTAGAAAATGATATGCATACTGATGACAATGATTTCTTATTTTACCTAAAATATCCATTAACTAATATAACAGTTTCTAAATTACTTTTTGTTAAAAAAAAGTATGAAATTTACAAAATTTGATGGTTCAAAAAATCCGAAAATGCATGTTAAAAAGTTTAAAGAGGAAGTTATGGAATATGTTCATGATCAAGATATGCTTGCAAAATTATTTTTAAGTAGCTTGAAAGATGATACATTGAAATGGTATTATAGTCTTCTTAAAAAGAGTATTGATAAGTATGATAATTTAATATATAATTTTTTTTTTTAAATTAGATATAATATTGTAGAAAATAATTAACTAATCAATCTCTATCCAATACTATTTTTGAGAAATATTTGAAAGATACTTTTGCTAATGCTTTATTTCCTATGTATAAATTAATGGTTATCTCTAATCATGATTTAACATTAGCTGAGATGATAGATATTTAGCTTAAAAAGAAGATTAAAGAAAAAAGATTTATAATAAATGTTCTCAAATAAGGATTGAAATAAACATGAAGACCATGAAAATAAATCTCAAGTGTATACAAAGAAACTTGAAGTAGTCACCACTAATGTTGAGAGAAATAAGAATAAACCATAAAGAAAGTTTATAAGGTTAACTGGTACTATTGATAATATTATTAATATATTATTAAAAGAGGAACTTATCGAGCTTCCACCAATGGTTCAACACCAATTTCCTAATGGTGTTACTAAGAATTATAGATATGAATAATTTTGTAACTATCATAGGACACCAACACACCTAACAAAAAATTGTAGGGTCTTATGGAATATTATTTAGGATTTCATTGGAAAAGAAAGCTATTCGGATGGATGATACTGCTGAAATAAAAAATGGACCTATATGCCTTAGTAATGGATAGTTGGAGATATTTACAAATCCTCTACCAAAGCTAACTCAACAACTAAAAGGCTTCATTGGTACATTAAGTACTTAAAATTACATGAGTTATTATTCCTTTAACATATATGAATGCAAGGAATCTCTAAAGAAAATGTGCAAGGGTTGTAGTAAAGAAAGAATAAAATATGGTGGAATGAATGCTTCTAACGATATACAAAACTATATACACACTACCAACAATGTAACATACATCAATCAAAAGGCACTCATTTTTGTACCTTCTTCTACAAACTATGTATGGGTTGTAAAACCCTCGTAGGTATGTAAAGCAATTAAGTAAAGTAATAATTTTCAAATTGTAGTCTATAATAGATAGGATATTGTATGGGAGGGAAAAATATGTATGGCTCATGGCTATAATGGTTAAGCCATAGTTTTTTTTATCTTCTTGGCAAGTTTTGAAAAACTCCCTCATATATTTTTATTTCTATATTGTCAACACCCATGCTATTGATGGTGTCCAACCTATTCATACATTGAAAAGAGCATGTGTTTCCCATACTGGAATAAAAATAAATAGTATAGCATTTATCCTTAACATTTTTTGAAGCATTTTATGGGGTGGGAATCAAGTTTTAGGTTTGATAAAACCTCATTTATATTCATAATTGTTGGATATTGCAAGATTGGTATTTTGTTCATTTGAAGTTAAACTATAACATTACACAATGCTTATATGTTATGATGGATATATTAATTAGGTTTGATCTATAATTGCATTTCAATCCTTGTGTTCATTATCCTTTTATAAAAAATGTGTTATATGGAATGTATGATTTATTGTTACCAATTTTGAAAGCTATTCTTTGATACTTAATTCACAAATTTTAAAAATACATGTTACAAAACTAAGCCCATTCATACATAATACTTAAACCATACCATGCATTAAAAAATGTTAATAAAGTGAAGCAAAAAAAATGCATATATATATATATCATAAAGGCATGGATCCATGTATTATGGTAAAACCTAGTGGCATGCAATACTGCAACTAATCCCATCCTTACTAGTCCCAGGCCTCCTCCTACTACCATTACTTTATCCTAAAATTGATATCCCATCTAATACATTAGTAGAACTAATACCATGAGTGGCCATTATTACCTTGACCCTCTCATATTTTCCCTTAAGTGTTACACTATCATTTTACGTATTCTCTATCCTATCCATCAAACTTTGCATAAAAGCCCACTGCTCTTTTAGAGGTGGAATGTATACCCACTCCTATAGCCTCTTCATGGACTAATTCATGAAGGCTATCTATGCATCCCTCATTGCAAGTGTAGATTGTAGGGTTGATAGTTATGCTTGTAACCCTGAAACCATGGTATTAAACGGCTTAAGTATTTCAACCTAGGCCTTTAGGTTAGTTATCTGAGTAGCTATCTCTCCTACAAACATATAGAAGTCACAAGTTAGTATGTCACTAAAAACTAGAAAAAAAATTCATTAACTATTAAGTGTATCATATGGTATTACCTACTATTACAAGGAGCACAACCTTAGATAAGGTGTCTAATCCTAGTGTTGATATAGCTAGTTATCCTTGCATTGGAATATCATGCATATGATTATCCACATTCTATGGATCCTCATTCAATGACCCCTATGAAGATGCAACCATCTCTTCATCTACCTCTTCATCGTTCTCTAAGCCTAATAAGTCTAGCCAGACTATGATCCATCATGCCATATAACCCCACACAATACCTAGAGCTATTAAAGTAGGTTCTATGGAGTCCATGGTGTGTGGATCCTCTCAAATGATTCTCCAAGATGGAATAATCTATTCCCCTTAGAGGAAATAACTCTCTATCCACTATCTAATGTAATAAATAGGGGCAGGTGGAATATCCTATTGTATCCCAAATTATCTAAGCACCCATTAGGGAAACTAGGGATCTACGAACTTCCTCTAGGTATAGAGAAAGCATGGTTTCCTCATCCAAGAAATTTGGTTGGCACCCTCCTCCCACACATAGTCAGCATATGAAACCTATACCAAATCTTGGAGCTATAGTATATCCCCCTTATGTCTCCTCACCTCTAAAATCTATGGGTACCTACATCCCCATAACCTAGAAACCTAACAGGTCAAAGTAATATCTATAGGATCCTCTTTGGCCCTATGTAGTCCAATCGATCAAAACCTAACTATCTTATTATATGTTTTTACTTTTAGTAAGCTTGCATGAGGAATAGTAATGTTGAACTTATCTACATAGACAAAGTTCTATAAATCTCTATAAAGTTATTCTAACACAATGAGATCCCATGCATATCTTGTATCTTTGGTATAAATATCCTAAATAATCCATACCATAACCAATGGAAAAAGATGAGCTATTCTTATCTAGACATAAGTATGTACAAATAATGGAGGCAATTAACAACCTCAATTTCTTATAAGGAGAGGAAAACTTACATGCCTCAGACAAACAAATGGGTAGACCTATGGTCCCAATCATGTTCTCCCTTCACCATCAGCCATGTTGCCAAGGTCTATCACTCATCATTTCTTCTAATCTAAGCATGGTGAGTTTGTTTCCCTCAAATGGGAATCCCCCATATCCTATAGATATCTAGAAGTATCATAATCATTTTACCTAGGGGTAGGTGAAATGTATTAGTGTATTGATCCCATCTTTCTACCAATATCATTAAGAGAGGAAGGTGATGTTGTATGTGATTGATCACAACTAAATTAATCAAATCATAATGTGCAAGAATATCCTCTTCATGGTTTATTCACTACCACCCTCTACCCTTCCTTAAAGCCATTATTGACATAGGTCCACCCTTGAGGATGATCTTACGATCCTATAAACATAACATAAATAAAAAAAATCATAATAAATAAGAAATTATTTTCAACTTGTAATCAACTATAAATTAATTACATAAATAACTACAATAATGAATGTAAAGATACCAAAAATAATTAACATGCTAAATGGGCTTCATCGAGGATCTAGGGTTTCAATGGAAGAGGGAGAAATATGATGAAAGTTGAAAGAAAACTAAAAAAATGCACTTACAACATGGTCAAATAAAAGGCTATGTAGTTATTATGCAACATGTCACTTCTACTGCATTAGGGGTATCTGAATATCAGGCAAGTCATCATCTGCCATGTTTGCATTATGGGTAAGTCAATCTAGTGGCTAGGGGCAATAAAAAATTATAGCATAATAGTAAATGATCACACTCCTATCAGAGCTCCAAATATCATGGTAACACAAAATGATAAGAGAAAGGTGTTAAATCCTTGAGACTTTCCCCTTTTTGTTCACTTTTTTTAACTAACCTTAGCTGGACAAGTGCACTCATAAATGTTAACTTTCATGGTTAAAAGATCACGCCTCATGTGTGTGAAATGCTAAGAAATATTTTAATTGCTATATCCCTCTTTTTTAAAAACCAATTTTGTTGTATTCACACTACAAATGACATGCAAAAAGTGAAATTAAAGTTCAATCTAACACATGCTGGTTCAAACTAGTGAAAATGGTAAATTCAAATATTTATATTATATACTAATGACCAAATTGATGATGTTCCATTTTTATTATTTATTATTACTAAATGGACACCATTGGTGATGTGATTTTGTAAAATTAGAATTTGATTCAAATGCTATATTTCGATTCTAACTTTGGTAGACCCATATGTATGTATAAATTTGAAGATGCTTGATGATTACATGGATATTTTAATTTATACAAATTTTATTTGATTAATGAAAATAATAAATTTTGATTTCTAAATTCATACATGACTTTAGGATGTTTAATACTTGAATACTTATTTTTCATTTGTAATTGAGTGCAATGTTTTTTATGAAATTCAATTCAATCATTTTTATGCAGTCAATGACATGATATAAGCAACATTATGGGTTCTTCCAATTATAGTTTATATTTTAACAGTCTTAATAGATCAAAATAATTATTATCATGGTTATGTGATTGTGAAATAGACAAAAGGTAGACAAGGTCAAAAATTGATAAGTTATTACCAATAAGGAACATAATATGCTATATGGACATATGATTTATCAACCTTGGTAATACAAAATATTATTACTTGCATTGAATTGAATATCATTGAAATTTATAGATATAATATGACTATTTCCATGCTGCTAACAATGTAGGTCTATTATGAATTTATTATCAATAGGGCATGTTAAAAAATCTTTGAATTTCTTATCAAAAATACCATTATTTCATAAATATACACTAATATGAGAATGATGAATGAAATTGCAAAAGATATGATTGTCAAATTCTATAAAATTCATGTTATCAATGGCATAGGTTTGCTTTAAAAATAAAGTATTTCAATATGATTCAATATGAAAAATTGATATGCAAGGCTATTAAATATTTGAAAATTTGGTATTTTTCATGAAAATTAGATAATATTGTATTATGCTAATCAAAGTTTTCAAAGCCATGTTCCCTCTATGAGCAACATCTCTCAAAATTGTAGGTTATTCTAAGCTTGAGGTATTAAAGGACCTCATGAGCTTGATAATAGGGTTGCAAAGAACTATGAGTCGCATCGATTATAGTAATATAATGGATATTATATTGATTTCATCCTTGCTCTTTATTTCATTAGATATGATCTATGTGGGTATTATGTTGGATTGTTATTAAGGTATTGTTCAAGAGAGTAGGATTCATATAGAGACACTTTGATCATATAGGGAATCTAATTTTTGGATTGGTTCCGTATTACAACTAACATACAAGGAAATAAAAGACCAAAAGGGGGTAGATAATATATCATACTCGACATATCAATCGAAAAAAGGGAAGTTCACTTTATTATTAAAAAGTTTTTTCTCCTCTCTAGACTTCTTTGGATTATGCAATTTCAATGCTTTTCATTACATATCCAAAGAGGGGTAAAATGTAGATGCCTAAAAATGATTTATTGCTTATTTAATAAATTATTATTAGACTTGATAAATGACTTATTAAAATAATACAAATATCAAGATAAAGTTGATGTTACAATTCAATACCATGTGTCATATTAAATGCTATATCATGTATCTTGGTTCATATTTTAAAGTATCTTGAATATAATAATGATTATATTATTTATTTGTAAACTATATAAGTGAGTGGAATAGGTATACCTTCATATATCAACAATCTTTGATATGATAAGATATATGATATGTGGTTATCAACCATAATCTTCATCAGATAATAATGCCTCTAGATGCCACTTATTATGAGAATTTGCATTTCTAGACTAATGATTATCCTATTTTCTATACTGATGATCATCCTATTTTCTACACTAATGATTATCCTTATTTCTACACTGACGATCATCCTAGTTTCAAAATTAATGATTGTTTGGGTTTCTATAGTGAAAAATGTCTAGGTTTATACATTGATTATCATTTGGGTTAATACACTTATGATTATTTGGGTTTTGACACTAACGATCATATAGTATTATACAATGATAATATTTTGGATTTATACAGTGATGATCATATTTTTTTATACATTATCAATCATTAAGATAATCATATAGATTATCATTTGACATAATTTTTGAGATGACCATCAAATGATGGCACACACAAATGATTGACTTATTAAAACTATAGATGATCGTCAATATACAATCTATCATTTAAGGTAATGTAGAGATGCTTCATTCTTGTCTAAGTTAAAATTAAGACTTCCATCATAATTAATATATAGAAACTTTTCTAAACAAATACATAAATGATCACTTAATAAATATAACATGCATTTGTAGCTTGTATGAAAATAAATCACCATTCCAATAGTTTGCTAATAGATGCAATAATTCAAAAAAATATACTTGTTTATAAAATGTATTATGTATACATACTATCTAAAATTAAAAATACTTTGTTTCTCCTAAAAAGTCTTTCAATATAAAAAGTTTTGATATAAAAATTTTTCTACTAAAAGTATAAATTTGAAAGTTTATATTTTCAATGATTTCATTAGCATTTTCCACATCCTCCTTAATAGCATCCTCAACAAATATCAATTCAGATATTGAACCCAACTCTAATGTTGTTAAAGCTCCTCTCTTTGTTGTATCCAAAGTTTGAATTAAAATCCTTATCTCTTTTCCTCGATCCTTATCGGGTATCTCCATAGTTACAATCTCTTTTTCTTTCTACTTTATCATAATGTGGTAATCCAAATTATGCTCCTTAATGACTAATTTTAAAGTTTTGTTGTTCTTAAAAGATTTTTGGAGCTTTTCCTTCACATTGGATGCATTTTATAGGATCTTCCTTTATTTTTCAACTTGATTAAACAATTTGTTTACTTATTTCTTTAAGTTATCACAGTTGGACTGTAAAATGCATAAAAATATAATAATTAAATATTATAAATATATAATAAAAGGGAACTACAATGTGCATTCACTAAATTGCCTACAAAAATATTATCTTTGCTACATCTTTGGCAACTTCTACAATTTAAACCTTCTACATGTTAGTGGCCCAAGTGTTGTAGTAGGCCTAGGCTTTGACATTTAAATTTTCCAACTTGTACAAAATCTCATTTAAATCATTATCTCCATATTATAGAGATAAATATTTTCTTTCCATATGTAGCCTCTTTAAAATGTGATACAAGCTTCTTCGAAGAGTTTTAAATCTCTGAAAATAATTATTTTCATTTATCATAGTTTAGAAATCGAGCCATGATCTCTTTGTAAATAACTTTTGTTCGAAATTCCTATATTTTTTAATTTGAAATATTAAGAGACAAAATTATTTATTATTGCCTCTAATTTTGATGAAACAAAGCTACCAATAACATCAGATAGGCATAATCCTTCTTCCTCTATAGCCAGAGTGCATGCATCAACCATATTCTATTGAGTTAATGGATATCGAGACTCTTGGATTATAACAACTTGAAGTTGTCATGTCAAATTTTATTCTTCTATGCCATCAAAGGTACTTTTCTCTCCTCCCTATAGGTACTCCTCATAAAGTTTCAAGATACAAATGCATATATTACGTAATATGGGACTTACATTTGATAATGAAAAATTGAGCATGTTGCTAATTTTCATAATATTATATGGGATTGGAGCCTTTGATCTAATTATTTTTCTATTTATTACACTCAATCTAATCCTACCACTAATAGGAATATTCCTAAATATAAATTGCTTGCCTCTTGTTTGTATCTTCTCCCTCATCAATGTAATAGGAGGAGGAAGTGTTGCTTATAAAGAAATGATGGGTTAAGTCTGAGAAAATAAATTGGGTTCCCACCTTCAAAATCACAAATATATATATGTTATTAAAAACTACAATCAAAATAATTAAAAATAGAAAATGTCTGTTAAAGAACCCATCCCATCAATGCATACATCTAAATCTTATGATGTATTCATAATTTGATATGTGATGGTATCCTCATCAACCTTTTTATCTATTTGATTTACTCCCCATATCTTGCTCAATGATTTCTAAAATGCTATCTGTAGATACTTAAAAATGATTTATTCCTTATGTAATAAATCATTATTAGACTTGATAAATGACTTATTGCAATAATACAAATATCAAGATAAAGTTGATATTTCAATGAAATACCATGTATCATATTAAATGTTATATCATGTATCTTGGTTTGTATTTTAGAGTATCTTGAATATAATAATGATTATATTATTTATAGAGGTCAACCTTCACTCCTTTTTATGTCTTTATAGGCTATATAAGTGAGTGGAATAAGTAAACCTACATAGATCGAAACTCTTTGATATGATCCTATCTATGATAGGTGGTTATTGATCATAATCTTCATCAAATAATGGTTTCTCTTAATACCACCTATTATGAGAATTTATTATACTATAAGCTTTGAATTTTCCATCTTTTGCACAGATCATGATCTAGCCTATTCTATGCCATTAATGACATGCCTTCTCACGTAACTGATGGTGTATATATTCTAGATCAGAGATTCTAGATTTTGATGGTTGAGCTATTGATTCAACAATACAAATATATACTAATGAACTCATCTTGAATCTAATCCCAATCCTTAGAAAACTCATGTTATTCATTATTATAT
>Ga0115848_101238_pt1 | contig 10539 bp, 5 predicted proteins | sample InSIn3gowninarea_FD_83862 | JGI IMG/M metagenome (GOLD analysis project Ga0115848, IMG submission 83862)
GCCCTCTTAACTCAACACTGCCCTAATGCCAACTCCCAACGCGTCACACTCTACTTCAAAAACTTTGTCGAAATTTGGTAAGGACAAAATTGGTGCTTTTGAAATCTTCCTTTTTAGTTGCTCAAAACTGCGTTGTGTTGCTATTGTCCACTGGAGCACTTTGCCCTTAATACACTCTGTCATGGGTGTGGCTATCAGACTAAAATTCCTGACGAATTTTGGTAAAAACTAGCCAATCCATAAAAACTTCAGACTTTAGTAGCATTCTACGGTGTCGGCCACTCCAACACTGCCTTCACCTTCTCTTGGTCCACTTTCAAGCCTTCGCTCGACACGATGAACCCTAGATACTTAAGCTCTGTCTATGTAAAACTACACTTCTCCAAATTAACAAACAACTTTTTCTATCAGAGTGTATCCATGACCTTTCTCAAGTGTTTCATGTGCTCTGGCCATGACTTATTGTAAACTAGGATATCATCCAAGTAGACAACCACACATCTTCCTATCAACGAATTTAAAACTGTGTTCATTAGTCGCATGAATGTGTTGGGTGCACCTATCAACCCAAATGGCATGACTCTCCACTCATACAACCCCTCCTTGGTCTTGAACGCTATCTTCCATTCATCACCCTGTCGAATTTTGATCTGGTAGTAGCCGCTTCTCAAGTCAATCTTGGAAAAGTAAGCAGCTCCTGAAAGATTGTCCATGATGTCGTCCATCCTTGGCATGGGAAATTGGTACTTGATGGTGATCAGATTCATAGATCTGGAGTTGACACACAACCTCCATGATTCATCTTTCTTAAGTGCTAACAAGGCTAGTGTTGCACACAGACTCAGACTTTCCCGAATGAACTCTTTGTTTAATAGCTGCTACACTTTCAGTTCATTTCCTCACTCTCCGTTGGCCTCATTCTATACGCGGCCTGATTTGGTAGACTCAAACCAAGAATCAAGTCGATGTGATGATCAATGCCCCTATCAGGTGGTCACCCCGATGACAAGTCTTCTGGAGTTATGTCGGCATACTACGATAGTAAACGATCCACCTCTCTAGCCTAATTCATTGATTTTCTTATCCAAACTTCTCTGGCAATGAGTGTGAAACAAGCTCTAGTCATCTGAATATCCTTGACCATCTTCTTGGTCGATAAGACCACAGACGTTGCTTTATCTTCTCCCATCGGCCAAAAGATATGTCGTCGGCCGCTCTTCACAAAAGTGTAGGTATTTTATCGCCTGTCATAGATAGCTTGTCGATCATACTGCCATGGTCGGCCTAGCAGAATATGACAAGCATCCATCGGCACAACATCGCACCAAACTTCATCTTTGTAATCCTTTAGCTGAATGGGTACCAAGCAATGATGTCTGACTAAAATCTCTCCGCCCTTCTTGAACTAAGACATCCTGTAAGGCGTCCTTACCTTATACCTTTTTAGCCTCAACTACTTCACTAGGGCCTCTGACACCATATTATCATAGCTGCCTCCATCCATAATGACATCCACAAACTTGGCCTTTGATGTACACTTAATCATAAAGATCCTTTTTCTCTGCCCGACGTCAGTTTCTGAGTGCAGACTGAATTGTCGTGGTTACTTTGACCTACTCATCGATGGCTGGCTAAAATCCATCGACATCACCTTTTCTTTACCCTTTAACCTTCGTCGGTCGGCTGAGCTTATGTCGGTCTTTCTCTTATTGGCTGATGACAAAAGGACTTTTCTCTTAATCGCTCTATCTTTACTACTGGCGAGTGAGTCCCGCTCTAACTTAGCTCTGGTCAACTGTACATGGTGATCTTCTCTATGCTTGGTCGGCTTCTTCTTCTAACAATCATAAGACAAGTGCCCTTCTTTGCCGCAGACATAGCATATCACTATTTTATCGGTTGGTTGTCTGGCTCTGCCTGTCTTCCCAAACCTTAGGAAACTGCCACTACCTCCTCTCCATGAACCTTTGCCTCCCCTCGTCGGTCGGTGACCGATAGCTTTCTAGTCTAATAACTTCATCACCACACTGTTGCCTCCTAAAGACCAATGATTTACTCCTCGCGACTGTCTCCCACGTCCAACATGATTATAAATTTCATAGAGTCTCTTCTTCGAATGACGAGCCAACTTCTCTTCAAATCTCAAGGCCAACTGATATGCCTCATCGACTGTTGTTACATGTTGGATGACCAGCTCATCCTGTATGGCATAGCTCAAACCATTAATGTATTTGTCCATTGTTTCTTCCTCCTCCTCAACCCGTTCACTCTGAATGGTCAAATTGAAGAACTCGTCGGTATACTCTGACATAGTCTTCTCTCTCTGCCTGAGATTCTGACAATCTCAAAAGATCCTCTAGTGGTAGTCGATCGGTAAAAACTTATATTTTAACCTCACCACCATTTCTTCCCAAGTCTGGATTTTCTCTAGCTTGCTGGCCACTCTGTCTTTCTGCAACTTTTTCCACCAAAGTGCAGCATGCCCCCTCAACTTAGTACATGCGAACTTTACTCTCCATGGGTCTGCTATAGCATCCCAGTCGAAGAACCTTTCTAATTCTTCGACCCAATCCAACAAATCTTCTGACTTCAAACTTCCCCCATAGCATGACACTTTAACCTTCACCCGACTGTCACTTCTCCTTACTTCTCCTTGTGGTGCAGTTCTGGCCTCTACTTCTAATGGGATGCGCCCTTTCGACATTGGTTCTTCTTGTGTAGATTCTGTCCTTCGGGTCTCCAGGTCACTGATCTTACTTCCAATTTTCTCAACCCGGTCACCTATATTCTTTATTCTCTTGGCCATGGCCTCCAACATCTACTTGAGTGTTTCATCTTCCTTGGAAGCTCTCGAAAGTGTTGTCTTTGGCAGCATCTTGGCCATCACAACTTGCTTTCCATAATGCTTCACACCACACTGTGCCCCATAACTCAAACCTCGGGCTCTAATACCACTAACGGGGGGTAGTGACTATCGAACGACGATGACACCACTCAGGAACCATTGGCGCACTGAACATGAACTCCTTGACCGATCATGTGCTAGGCGCAACGCTATAACATGAAGCACTAAACACACACAAAGACTTCAACGAAAAATAAGACCGAACAAACCAAATAGAGAAAATATGACACAAGATTTACAACTGGAGAAACCCTCGTGGGGAATAAAACTCCAGGGTTTATTGCTCCTAAAAAAATGAGTCATGGGCCACTGCCCTTACATCAACTTGCCCAATTGGCTTACACAGTAAACAAATGGCCTACGGCCTAAAAAACACGCCCTATGGCGTTACAAAGAGCCTTGCGGCTTTACAAAACCCCAAATAGCTCTAGGCCTCAATTCTCAACATCCACTTCTACTGGTAGCTTTTGTTCTCCTCTGCTCTACTTAGTGGTTCAATTGTCCAAAAATTTCGTAACCTTCCAGTGCTCTCTCCTCTTCCCCTCAAAGACTCTAGGTGAGGTCAATTTATAGCTACCGCCACAACAAACAAGTTTCTTGGCTTCCAACATCTTCCCCTGCTCTAATGGATTAGTTGGGTGTGCCATTACTCCTGTAATGACACTATCATTAATTCTCTCCAAGGTGTTGATCCTATCCTGAGGCAATGGCTCATAGTCCAGGAATAAACATACACTTTTATGTCGGTATGGATTTTCCCTAAGTTATCATTCTGCATGGCCACCTTTGGTTTTGTCTGTCTCCGACGATGTCGATTGGTTCCTCACCGACAAGCCCCCATATTACTCCGAGAATCTGGTACCTCCTACCCATTGTCGTCGACGGTGTCAGTGAATGGTTCTCCAAGGCATGTCGGTTACCCACCGATGAGGTTTGATTTTGCCTCTCCAACGAATTCGGTTCATGCTTCACTGACGAAGTCAGTTCTCCACCCTTCAACAGTGTTAGTCCCAACGAACACCAATGAGGTCAGTTTAGTCTTCTCTGACACCACACCTTCCTCCGTCGACGATGTCGGCCACCTAGCTTTGATGGACCCGGATGCTCCTGCATAAAAAACATAGGTAGATTCCTTAGGATATTGCATTGGGTCATTCCTCACACAAATGGACAAACTAGTTACCATTCATTATGAATCCTACTATGATATTATTCATTAATAAAATATATACCACAAAGAGATTTATGCCATAGTGCAAGTAGTTAATAACTAGAATAATTATATCTTTGAAAAGGATACTATCATCCATTCAAACCATCATTCCCTATAATATTTTTACTCTCAAACAAAATTAGAGATCATATACTTGAGTGAAAGCATGCTAATGTGACACCCTTTTTTTGGCTAACAATTTTAATAAAAGTACATAAAGTATGAGTTAGTAAGTGAAAAATATATATTTCCATTAAGAATCATGTTTCAGAGTGTGAATACAAAAGATGTGAAATTAAGTCTACATAAAGAAAATATATATATATATATTTTTTCTCCCTCCATTAAATTATATTTATTTTAATTATTGAAAGAATGTGTTACTCAAAATTTCAACTTTTATAAAGTAGTGGCTTGTGTGCCCACACCTTTTGAGGACCTTAAATGTTGTATTTTACTTTAATATTTTGTACATAATTTCTCAACTCTTTGTATATTGTGGGACATATTTTTTCATAATTTTTCATTGCATTTTTTTTTATTTTATGAAAAAAAAGTAAGATTTAAAAATTCTCTATGTGCCCATTCCTTAACTTTTACATCATACATTTTTTGAATATTATATTTATATGGTCTTGTACATTAGAATGTGAAGAATGTGGGAATATTTTTTTTCTATTTTTCTGATTTCAAATTTTATATTTATTATAATTCTAATAATGATATGTAATTTATACTTTTTGAAAATATACATTGTAATAAATTTAAATAATAGAAATTTTTGATATTTAAAAAAAGAAAATTATATTTTTTGAAATTAGAAACTAAAATGTATTTCAGATAAAAAATTTTCATAAAATGAATAATTTTTAAAGGTATTTTTACTGACATGAATTGCCAAAAAAAGGAAAAAAAAAAATTTGGGCAGTTCAACTGCCCAAAAAGTGTAGGTTGTTCGATCGAACTTTCTTTTCACCGAATAAAAATTAAAAAATGCAAGAGCATGTAGAATTTTTTGAAATTAAAAAATTAGGGCAGCTAGATATTCAGTCAAACTTTTAGTGTGCCCAAACTTTTGTTCTTACAAAAATTTTGGCCGATGCCATTTTGCCAAAAATAATGTCATAATACCGTGCTTTCACCGACTTTTGAAATGGATGATTTTTTTTGAAGTAGTTTCACATTGTTATCAAATGTAATAAGGGTTGTAGAAACACTATAAATGACTTATTCAAAATACCACCGATGTACTCTTCAGTGTATGCTTTTATGCTTTCTAAATGTAAATATATGTTACTATCTCAATTATTACAATTTTTCCTCTCTTAAGGAACATATTTTTTATCCTATATATATTAAACAGGATTCCTTGAGATATTTATATATCAAGAATGGTTATTTGTATACACTAAGATTACTATATTTACCTATTTATAAATCTCACTCTTAGTTGATTTAACAATCTCATCATTCTAGGCTGGTTGGGCACTTTGGATTTTAGAATACATTAGCCCATTTAGATAACTATTTTTATTATCTAGGGATGTAGTTTCATCATGTAAAGTAGTATATTAAAGATTGTTTACTTTGTTATATCTCTAATCCATTGGTATGTACATGATTATAATAATTAACTTATAGAATAGGAACATAGGATCATATAAATATATAACCTTATGAATTAATAATCAATAAATCATTCTATTTGTATTTTAGTTATAAGACTCATATGCTTGGATACCCACCATCTCAAAAATGCTAATTTTGATACAACCCTTCTTGAATCATGTCATTAATCTCTTTGGTGTGTGTCAAGTGGTATCAAATTAGTTTATTTTTCCTCCAATATTTTTTCCAAATTAGATCCATCTTCTCTCTCAATTTCTTTCCATCATCTTCCATTCTTATATTTTATAGTCCCCATTCACCCACTTCAATCTCCCATCGTTTCCCATCTAATTTTTTCTCGAGTTCATATGACATTCCCATCACCCTTAACTAAATAAAATTTCCTTCACTTAATTTTTATCCATTATTAAATTATTGTCCTCTTAGTCCCACTTCACCATATTCTAGTAGTTAACCATATTTTTCTAGTGCCCCATCACTTCCTCCCTTAATATATCACTCATCTACATTTTTTTATTTTAGGTTGAAATAGATGATTACATATGTGTTATTCGATCCAACGAAGGTTGCTCAACTAGATTATCAAATGAAGGTTCACAAATTAATTTATTTAGATTGACATGAAGTTGTTTATGCTCCTTATAAGTGCCATATTATACAATTTACAATTTCTATAAAATAAACAACAAAAAATAAAAAATTCATATAGTTTATATGAGTTTAGGAAAAAAAAAAATAATATTCTATAAAATATTTTGAAATTAATAAAAAGGGGGAGTTATAAAGTGAAATCGTTATTTATAAAAGTTTATTAAGTTAAGGGGTGTTGATTTTTGACTTGGTAGACAAAATGTTAACTAATGTTGAAACAATTTAGAATATACAACAAATAAAATCATGTTTAGATCAAGTATGTAAATATATTTTGTACTTAGACTTGAAATTTGATAAAATCACTAGGTTGAATAATATAATGTATAATTTAGAAAAAAAAACCCATCCACAATATCCAAGTAAATGGCCCAACTATTAAGTAAGAAAATTCCATTAATTCAACATGAAATTCCAACCCCACAACCACCATATAAATTATCACTTCAAGGGTCAACATATATGAGTAGAATTAATATGAAAATGGAACTACCAAAATTTAATGGTAATAATAGAAATTAAGTGAGAATTTGGATGAATAATTAGAACACTATTTTAAAATTAACTCTTTGAAAATTAGTGAAGAATATATTAATATCCCTACACTATAACTAGAGGGCTATTATTATTATTGGTTTCTATGGTATTTTAATTAAACAATTTAAATAATTATAACATGATAAACATTTATTTTTAAATTACTTAATAAATATGAAAATACCTAGAAAGATGATTTTTTTAGATAGAAAGGAATGGTAGATGAGTACAAAAGCTACCAGTAGAAGTGGATGTTGAGAATTGAGGCCTAGAGCTATTTGGGGTTTTGTAAAGCCGCAAGGCTCTTTGTAACGCCATAGGGCGTGTTTTTTAGGCCGTAGGCCATTTGTTTACTGTGTAAGCCAATTGGGCAAGTTGATGTAAGGGCAGTGGCCCATGACTCATTTTTTTAGGAGCAATAAACCCTGGAGTTTTATTCCCCACGAGGGTTTCTCCAGTTGTAAATCTTGTGTCATATTTTCTCTATTTGGTTTGTTCGGTCTTATTTTTCGTTGAAGTCTTTGTGTGTGTTTAGTGCTTCATGTTATAGCGTTGCGCCTAGCACATGATCGGTCAAGGAGTTCATGTTCAGTGCGCCAATGGTTCCTGAGTGGTGTCATCGTCGTTCGATAGTCACTACCCCCCGTTAGTGGTATTAGAGCCCGAGGTTTGAGTTATGGGGCACAGTGTGGTGTGAAGCATTATGGAAAGCAAGTTGTGATGGCCAAGATGCTGCCAAAGACAACACTTTCGAGAGCTTCCAAGGAAGATGAAACACTCAAGTAGATGTTGGAGGCCATGGCCAAGAGAATAAAGAATATAGGTGACCGGGTTGAGAAAATTGGAAGTAAGATCAGTGACCTGGAGACCCGAAGGACAGAATCTACACAAGAAGAACCAATGTCGAAAGGGCGCATCCCATTAGAAGTAGAGGCCAGAACTGCACCACAAGGAGAAGTAAGGAGAAGTGACAGTCGGGTGAAGGTTAAAGTGTCATGCTATGGGGGAAGTTTGAAGTCAGAAGATTTGTTGGATTGGGTCGAAGAATTAGAAAGGTTCTTCGACTGGGATGCTATAGCAGACCCATGGAGAGTAAAGTTCGCATGTACTAAGTTGAGGGGGCATGCTGCACTTTGGTGGAAAAAGTTGCAGAAAGACAGAGTGGCCAGCAAGCTAGAGAAAATCCAGACTTGGGAAGAAATGGTGGTGAGGTTAAAATATAAGTTTTTACCGATCGACTACCACTAGAGGATCTTTTGAGATTGTCAGAATCTCAGGCAGAGAGAGAAGACTATGTCAGAGTATACCGACGAGTTCTTCAATTTGACCATTCAGAGTGAACGGGTTGAGGAGGAGGAAGAAACAATGGACAAATACATTAATGGTTTGAGCTATGCCATACAGGATGAGCTGGTCATCCAACATGTAACAACAGTCGATGAGGCATATCAGTTGGCCTTGAGATTTGAAGAGAAGTTGGCTCGTCATTCGAAGAAGAGACTCTATGAAATTTATAATCATGTTGGACGTGGGAGACAGTCGCGAGGAGTAAATCATTGGTCTTTAGGAGGCAACAGTGTGGTGATGAAGTTATTAGACTAGAAAGCTATCGGTCACCGACCGACGAGGGGAGGCAAAGGTTCATGGAGAGGAGGTAGTGGCAGTTTCCTAAGGTTTGGGAAGACAGGCAGAGCCAGACAACCAACCGATAAAATAGTGATATGCTATGTCTGCGGCAAAGAAGGGCACTTGTCTTATGATTGTTAGAAGAAGAAGCCGACCAAGCATAGAGAAGATCACCATGTACAGTTGACCAGAGCTAAGTTAGAGCGGGACTCACTCGCCAGTAGTAAAGATAGAGCGATTAAGAGAAAAGTCCTTTTGTCATCAGCCAATAAGAGAAAGACCGACATAAGCTCAGCCGACCGACGAAGGTTAAAGGGTAAAGAAAAGGTGATGTCGATGGATTTTAGCCAGCCATCGATGAGTAGGTCAAAGTAACCACGACAATTCAGTCTGCACTCAGAAACTGACGTCGGGCAGAGAAAAAGGATCTTTATGATTAAGTGTACATCAAAGGCCAAGTTTGTGGATGTCATTATGGATGGAGGCAGCTATGATAATATGGTGTCAGAGGCCCTAGTGAAGTAGTTGAGGCTAAAAAGGTATAAGGTAAGGACGCCTTACAGGATGTCTTAGTTCAAGAAGGGCGGAGAGATTTTAGTCAGACATCATTGCTTGGTACCCATTCAGCTAAAGGATTACAAAGATGAAGTTTGGTGCGATGTTGTGCCGATGGATGCTTGTCATATTCTGCTAGGCCGACCATGGCAGTATGATCGACAAGCTATCTATGACAGGCGATAAAATACCTACACTTTTGTGAAGAGCGGCCGACGACATATCTTTTGGCCGATGGGAGAAGATAAAGCAACGTCTGTGGTCTTATCGACCAAGAAGATGGTCAAGGATATTCAGATGACTAGAGCTTGTTTCACACTCATTGCCAGAGAAGTTTGGATAAGAAAATCAATGAATTAGGCTAGAGAGGTGGATCGTTTACTATCGTAGTATGCCGACATAACTCCAGAAGACTTGTCATCGGGGTGACCACCTGATAGGGGCATTGATCATCACATCGACTTGATTCTTGGTTTGAGTCTACCAAATCAGGCCGCGTATAGAATGAGGCCAACGGAGAGTGAGGAAATGAACTGAAAGTGTAGCAGCTATTAAACAAAGAGTTCATTCGGGAAAGTCTGAGTCTGTGTGCAACACTAGCCTTGTTAGCACTTAAGAAAGATGAATCATGGAGGTTGTGTGTCAACTCCAGATCTATGAATCTGATCACCATCAAGTACCAATTTCCCATGCCAAGGATGGACGACATCATGGACAATCTTTCAGGAGCTGCTTACTTTTCCAAGATTGACTTGAGAAGCGGCTACTACCAGATCAAAATTCGACAGGGTGATGAATGGAAGATAGCGTTCAAGACCAAGGAGGGGTTGTATGAGTGGAGAGTCATGCCATTTGGGTTGATAGGTGCACCCAACACATTCATGCGACTAATGAACACAGTTTTAAATTCGTTGATAGGAAGATGTGTGGTTGTCTACTTGGATGATATCCTAGTTTACAATAAGTCATGGCCAGAGCACATGAAACACTTGAGAAAGGTCATGGATACACTCTGATAGAAAAAGTTGTTTGTTAATTTGGAGAAGTGTAGTTTTACATAGACAGAGCTTAAGTATCTAGGGTTCATCGTGTCGAGCGAAGGCTTGAAAGTGGACCAAGAGAAGGTGAAGGCAGTGTTGGAGTGGCCGACACCGTAGAATGCTACTAAAGTCTGAAGTTTTTATGGATTGGCTAGTTTTTACCAAAATTCGTCAGGAATTTTAGTCTGATAGCCACACCCATGACAGAGTGTATTAAGGGCAAAGTGCTCCAGTGGACAATAGCAACACAACGCAGTTTTGAGCAACTAAAAAGGAAGATTTCAAAAGCACCAATTTTGTCCTTACCAAATTTCGACAAAGTTTTTGAAGTAGAGTGTGACGCGTTGGGAGTTGGCATTAGGGCAGTGTTGAGTTAAGAGGGC
>Ga0115848_101135_pt2 | contig 10531 bp, 4 predicted proteins | sample InSIn3gowninarea_FD_83862 | JGI IMG/M metagenome (GOLD analysis project Ga0115848, IMG submission 83862)
ACTGAGGATTTTTTAGCTATCAAAGGTTGTTACTAGCCACCAGTGTTGTTTTTCCTTCTGCTGTTAGTACTATAATTTTCTATTAAGGCCAATACTATTTCTGGATGTTTAAATTTTCCCTAAAAGGAGAAAATGCCAAATGTATCAAATTCCATATTCTGGAACACTACAGTTTTTCGGAAGTGTCAATATCATAAAAAATGCCAAAACATGCACACTACTAAAATGGTTATCAATGGTTTAGTCTTTGTTATGTATTATGTTTCTCTTTCCTTTTTCCATATTCCTTCCTCGTTGGTTGGGTGACCTCTAAAATTTTTGTGGTGCAGTTGAAGACATTTAGGGAAGGAGAGACTCCTTCAACTAAGCAACTAGATAATTTCATTTAACAAAGTCAAAATAATTACACTTTTTCTTTTTACTGCAGATATTGTTGCATTGGTTTTGGGTTAGATGATATATAGTGTTGAGTATAGGTCTATGTTAGGATATGTCAATTTGGCCAATGTTATTCTGGAACTATTGATTGTTAGACTATAAGCGGGTTTGAAACTTATTATTTCAAAACATTTGTCAATTTAATCTATCAGAATACATGTGTCTCAAGCAAAGCCTTCAACAGGAAGATACACTTGTCTTGCTTGTAGGACATTAGTGTAATTTTGTTTTGCTAATGTGGTGAGTTCCTAATTGGGCTTCTTAAGTTGATCTCTTCCATCTTTCTAACTCTTTGTTCTTTTAACATTAATAACCTGCACATGTAAGAAGGTAAACAACAAGACCTCTAGTTTGTGTCTTGATTAATAAACTTTCTTTTAACCAGATAATTCGTTTCAAAAAGCAGTCTTACTCTTTGGGCAGATGTGTGAGAAATTCAGGATAAGCTGGTTGAACCTTCCCTCCTTTATAGGTTGCCAATGAAGACAGGTGAGAAAATCTGACCTAGGTTGGATAACTGCAAAGGACAATGTTCTTCACATGGTTGTGATGGTAAATCATTTTTCCAACTGTGTGAGAAATTCAGGATAAGCTGATTTTTATGAGTTACCAAACTTGCCAATCAAGGCAGGGGGGAAACATGACCTAGGTTGGATCACCGTAAAAGCACGATGCTATTAGCATTGTTGTGATGGTAAATCATTATGCCATCGCAACAACATAGATTCTATGCATTTAGCCTATTTACTGTTACACTGCTTGGCTCAGTGCATTGCAAAACTTGCAATTGTTGTCCAACAGAATGTACTTATTCTTTGAGGGATCATGTTTCACCTGTGCTTCTTTTGATGTAGTTGGGTATGATAAAATGTTTTAATAAAGTAGATATCATTGACTGGAATATTTCAAAAGAATCAGTCTGTGTTTAGAGTCTAGAGTCATGCACTTAAAATTTGATCACCTTGTATCAAGTTTCAAATTTATTCGAAATTTCAATTGTAGAATGTTTGATACCTATAGTACATTGTATTTCTATAGCTTTCTTATCAACACCAATAGAGATTTATGCAAGTAGATGTGCTTTCACATTAAATAACTACAAGTACTCTACTCATTATACACAGGGTATGTGTTTGGACTGCATTCTTGTTGGTTTTTCTGGCCATTCCGGGTGCATGCTCAATTATCAACAGGTTTACCAGGGTAGTTGGAGAACCTTTTGGGATGCTCATTGCCATGTTGTTCTTGCAGCATGCTATTCGGGTATAGTTTTGGGTGCATTAGAAAATTATCATTATGCATGATTCACTTTCCATAGAAGCTTACATTAATGAGTCCTGAAAACCACTTTTGGCCCAAGAGACTTAGAACAAAAAAGACTGATATGAAATCTGATTTAAACGAATTCAAGGGAAGGATTTAGGATTTGGTCAGAAAATTTGAAGAAGATCGTTGTTTCTGGGTTTTTGAAAAGAGTAATTTGGAAGGAATTGTTGCAAAGCTGTAGAAAAAACTCAATTTTATGGCTATTGAAAGTGGATTAATAGCCCATAAAAATACAAATATTAGCAATGATGTATGCTCATTGAATTAATTGGAAACCAACTTGAATGAATCCAAGAGAGAGACTCTGGAATTACTCAAGAAACTTTAAGATAATCAATAATTGTGGGATGAGGAAAATAATATTTTGGAAGGAAATCTTGTAGAGTTGCAAACACACCTAAATTTGATGGTTTGTGAGAAGGGATCCATGGGCGAAAAGAATATTGAGTTAAGCAATGAAGTGGTGCTCTTGAAAGCCCAAGTGAGTGAATATAAAATTACACTAGTTTGCATGCACTCAACAAGCATACCAAGACTGTTTTTCCAATTAGTAAGGATAGGTCAAGAGAGATTCTCGACCTGATACATTCAAATGTAGATAGACCTATGACTTCATTATTAGGCAGCATCTATTATGTTTTATTTATTGAGGATTCCTCATGGAATATTGAAGGATAACACACTAGAAGAAGCATTTATAAATGTGGTTGTAAATATCACGTTTCTGTGTCATTGGTTGTCCTATATATATTTGTATTTATGAGGAGAAAAGAACTAAGGTGGAATCCTTCAACTTGAAGAGTACAAGAAGACTTCTTAGGCTTACAAAATTCACCTTTTGTCTTTACATAAAGATAGTTGTAAGTCAGATGTCAAGTTTGATGAGGATGTTGGGTCCTGTAAGTCTCAAAACCCTCCAACAAAGATTGAGGAGGTTGAAAAACTTGTGACCCAAATTCTAATCCTCAACTTCATGAGAAATTGAAGTAAGATCAATGAAAATTTGGTGCATGTATAAAGACCATTTTTCCTTCCACTTTAGTAAGAAGGCCTAAATAGTTTACCTAGATAGTACAGGAAGCACAAGGATAAGTAGGAGAGCCTAAGATTTTTTTTCAAATTAGTCATCCTACTAAGAAGCTTCCTAATTCTGGTGCTTGATATCTTCCATTATTAATGTAGAGCCTTTTAGTTTTGAGGCGGTAGAAGGTGAGAGAGTATGGTAGGATACCATGGCAGAGGACTACAAATTCATCTTAAAGAATGATGTCTGTTAGATGGTATTGAGACTAGTAGATGTTCCTTGTTTGATGCATCATACCAAGAGAGGCAACATCATGTAGGACTTGCAATTGAAAAGTACTCTGAGAACTAATTTGGATTTTTTTGAGATAATATGGCTTGCCAACCATCGAAGAAATTTTTTATGAGGATTTGTTGTTGAACTCCAGAAATATAATATTTCAATGACATGAAACATTTTGTCACATTTTTAATAGTAATAGCACAATTTCTTGCCACCTTTGAAGGGTTATGGAAAATAAATCGCATACTCTATTCACATTACAATTGAAAAGCACTCTGAGAACTAATTTGGATTTTTCTGAGGTAATATGGCTTGCTAGCCATTGAAGGAAAACACTCTTCATTCATAGAAGAAGAAGATTTGATGACAAAATATGTCATGTTTGTTGCATGTTTTGGCAGTGGCTTAATGATAGTAATGCCATCACTTCAAGAATCTGGCATTTCAAAAGCACACAAAATGTGAGCCTTTGACTTAAGATGTGAGCATGTTTTCTAACACGTATTTTCCACAAAGTGAGCAGCAATACAACATTTTCTTATTCTCCTGCTTTAGTTAGTACATTGTGACAAAGCGTGGAGTATGTCACCTATTAAATATTCTATTAGGATCATTGAGTTCTATTATTTTCCTATGCATTCTTCTAATCTCAAGCTTTATGGGATAATTATGAATTAGGATAAATGTCTTATATGATTCCTTTCTAGCCTATTTAATGATTCTTGAATGATGTTGGGCATTGGATAGAATATAGTACCAACCAAAATTGTACCTAAATTTATAAATCACCGAAAATAAGTGCAACTCTAGGCGGAACTCAAAAACATTTCCTAATGTCACATCAACAACACTTACTCTCACTTTAGGTTGGTTCTCTTATGATATAGGGTGAATCCTAGGAAATATTTATGATATTCTTTGAGGTATACATTCTCCATGCCATGTCCCTAATTTCATTATGGCAGGGTTTTTTACCCAGTAACTCTTGTACCTTGTCAGCACCTATGATTTTCTCCTCTATCTCACCCACATATTATTTAGAAAAACCCCGCCATAGTGGAACATCTTTTATACCTTGTAAAAACCTCTACTCTTCACTTTCATCTCACCCATATCTTGTTTAGAATCTAAAATAGAATATCCTCCCAAATACTAAAAGTCGAATGTTATAATAATTGAAAAACACTATTTTAGAAAGATAGTAGGCTCAAGAGAAAAAAATATCCGTTGTGGAGGCACATTACAAGACATCAAGGACCATGGACTAAGTGAGACTAGTAGAGAAGCCAATTCTTGATTACAAGTGGTGATTGACTACACTAAAACTAACCCTAGGTCCCTACTAATGCTATTTAAAGAGGTCCCCACCCTCCATTTCACTCATACAATTCATTGAGCAATTTGGAATTTTTTGTTATGAAACCAGCTCACAAAAAGATAGAAAAGATAGATCAACACCTTAGAAATAAGCCTCTTTGAGGGGGCAACCTCCTTTACATTACACAAATGAATAATTCTTAGATGATACAAATGAAAAGACTTCCTTTCTATATATAGGAGTCTAAGGGGTCATAATATATTCAAAGCCGACATAATCATAATAATGTAAGGGCACAATAATAAAAATAGTGGGCTTCTATGGGGCACAATAATAACAATATGGGGACTACATGGGAACAACAATATAATAAGGGGGTTGTACTAATAACAATAAGGGGTTACACTAGTAGTATAGGGACCTAACATGCCCCTTCCCTTCAAAAAATGTTGTCCTCAACACTTGAGTAGTTCTTGATGCTCCTGTATAAAATTCTTGCCCTACCATGTGGAATCTTCAGCTGGTAAGTTCTTCCACTTGATCAGATACTTTGAAATTTATCGATTTCGTAGCTGTTGGGTTCTTGTTTCTATGACTGCTCCAGGATCTAGTATGATTTTTCCTTCCTCATCAAGTTCTGGCAATATTGTTTGAACTGGGATCTTCTGCAACTTTTGAATGAGTGGCCACACTTCTTCGTCCTTCTTCCCTTCATAGCTTACTTTTTTTATCCAATCTGTTTGGATAATAGAAATAGTACAAAAAAATGCTTCCACATCCTCATGCTTTCTTGAGAGTGCATCTGCCACAAAATTTTGTTTCCCTTTTCTATAGATGATGTCAAAGTCATAACCCAACATATTTGTGACCCAATTTTTCTGTTCTTCTAAAGATAATATTTGTTCTAAAAAGTGTTTAAGACTATCATGATCCATTTTTACTTTGAAGTGTCTTCCCATTGGGTAAGGTAGCCATTTCTTAAGTGCATATAGTATTGCCAACATTTCCTTCTCATAAATGGCTTGCTTGAAATGTAGCTGTAAAAATACCCAATCACCTACATCAAAACATTTTTCACTGCGATGTTGATCTACTTGTTGTTTCATTTGATTCTGCATCAAAGTGGTGTTATCCTTTAAAAGTTGGAGAATTTGTTGTTGATGCTCGATGTGACCTTTCACTGCTTGAACCTTTTTCTTCTTGACATGTCCTTCTATCTTTAGAGTTTGAGAAGTGGTAATTTCTTCCAATGCATTACAAGATATGGTTGGATTCATTTCTTGATGCTTGATGTGATCTTTCATTTCTTGAACATTTTTCTTCTTGATATGTCCTTCTATCTTGATATTTTGAGGAGTGGTAATTATTTCCATTGCTTTACAAGATATGGTCGGATTCATTTCTTCTTTCTCTAGGGTTGGGTCCTGGTGCATATCCTTTTCTTTTGATGTTTCTTGATCCTTTTCTTCCTCCTCTTCATACTCTATGTAAAATAATTTCTTCTCAGCACACTTATGACCTTTAGCGCATTTGCTATCACAATTGTAACAAAGCCCTTTTTCTCTTTTTTCTTCCAATTGTTGTGGTGTAAGACTTGTAGGTTGTGGAAGGCTAGGAGAAGAAACACTTCCATTATTATAGCCATGAGTGGTTGGATTCCTTGTTTCCATAATTTCGCTTTCAATTTTTCTTGCCAACTCGAATGCCTCCTCCAATGAATCAGGTTCCCAAAAACAAACCTCATGTTGAACGTTATCCTTTAAAGTCCCTATGAAGACATCAATCATTTACTGCTCTAGAATATAATTTACCCTTCTATTAAATTTTTGAAAGTCCTCAATGTTCTCTTCCATTGAACCCTTTTGTTTGAGATTTATCAATTGGCTAAAGAAGGAGTTTCTCTTTGTATCCTCATAATGTGCTATCATTTCCTCTGTGAAAATTGACCACGTAACAAGTGGTTTATGAGAACGAAGCCCTTTATACCATTAAAATTGATCTGGTTCTAAATATGAAGATGCAATATGTACCTTTTGTGATAGTTGCACATCATGTAGATCGAAATATTTCTCCATCTGTAGTATCCAATTTATCGAATCCTTGCCATTAAACTTCCTCATCTCACCTTTTCTTGATTTGAGGAGCTCGATCTTGAAACGATTGTAACTCTATACTTTTGGATCTTTAAGTTCTAAAATTGAAACCTGAAGTAGCCCTCTGTGTCCTCTTTCCAATGCCACTAGTCTGATCAAATTTAGATTCTCCAAGAAAGAGTTATGCACAATCTCCCAAGATGACCTGATTATATACCTTTTCAGAAGAGCGAAATTGTATGAAGTACCATGTGTCACTTTTTTTAGCTTAGTATATGAAAACTATACACCGGAAACTACAGTCCATCCTATTTCTGTAACTTCTTACGAAATTTCAATCTGATGCTCAAAACAAACGCTATGACGATTTTCCCCAGGTCACTTGTTTGGAATCAAATTCGGGATTCCGCAAAAAGGAAAACTTCCTCAGACCATATCTCTGCAAATATAGTGCAAAAAGCTCTAAAATTCGGACTCGAGGTTAAGAATGATTTCAACCCAAATGGGTTTTTATTTTAGCATCTGAAACGTCACAGACAAAAAGTTATAGTGCAAATTCCATGATGATCTGTTTAGAGCAGCAAAACCCTAGAATCCAAAGCTTTGATACCAAATGTTATGAAACCAGCTCACAAAAGATGGAAAAGATAGATCAACGCCTTAGAAATAAGCCTCTTCGAGGGGGCAACCTCTATTACATTACACAAATGAATAATTCTTAGATGATACAAATGAAAAGGCTTCCTTTCTATATATAGGAGTCTAAGCGGTCATAATATATTCAAAGCTGACATAATAATAATAATGTAAGGGCACAATAATAACAATAGTGGGCTTCTATGGAGCACAATAACAACAATATGGGGACTACATGGGCACAACAATTAATAAGGGGGTTGTACTAATAACAATAAGGGGTTACACTAGTAGTATAGGGACCTAACATTTTTGAGTTGAGCCTTGGGTTGATTTGGAGAGTTTTTTGAACTCTTGAAGGGCTGTTTTGAAGAATTTGTTGGGATGATTTGGAGATTTGATTGAAGGGCTGATTTGGAGAGTTTTTGAGCTGAGTTTATTGGGTTGATTTGGACCTGATTGTAGGGTTTATTTTAGAATTTCCTGGGCTAGTTTGGAGCTGATTCAAGGGTTGATTTTCATAATTTATTGGATTGTTATGAAGATGTTTTTCCTACTCTTAGGAGGTGTTAGTTGCTATATAGTCATGTTGAATATGTAGATGATGAGAATTGAGATGATTCTCTCCTATGATTAAATTTTAGAGTCTAGAGTATATACTATATTTAATATTTATTAATTAATACTATTTTTATTTTTGGACTCTAGAGGCCATTCAAAGCCTCTTTGTTATTGTATTTTGGTTCAGATTGGATTGCACTTAGTGTTATATTGGTTATATTCACCCTTGCTATATACTTGAAAAACTTTGCATATTTCTATATAATGATTTGGATTCACATGGATTCACATGATTGCTTATTACATGGTACCATCATTAAATCATTATCACTTGCATTCTTGTAAGGAGGAGAGCTTCACAATTTTGTCTCTTCTCATTGTAATTAAAAACATCATATGTACAATTTGATTGGGATTGTAAATAGAATATAGAGGGTGTGCACAATGCTAGGAGACTACAATGATAGGATAGTTTTTTATCAGTTCCCTTCCCACACTCTACAATTCAATTTCTTGCAAAACTCAGATCCTGGTCTAGTCTCAAATTTGGTTGTATCTATCCATATTGATTTAGATATCATTTTTGGACTAATTTTTCCTATTCCATCATACAAAACCCCATAAATCTCATGAATGCATATAAAGGTAACATAAAATTTGATCTGTTGTTAATATTGTTTTTAAGAGGAGAATCTCTAAGTATACATTAAAAAAGATAAAAAAAGTGTAAGATGCAATTCTAAACTTTGTTAAAGCAGGGCATGATACTATGGTCACCCTTTCATAGATATTCTAATTTTTATCTAAGAATCCCTTTGTAGAGGAAAAACTAGTGCAAGATTTAGAGGAAGTGGAGTGGTCACATGGGAGATTCAGCATAGTAGACCATCATGATGGATGTGATTTCTTGGGGAAATATTGACATTTCCTAACTTATGGCACATTGAGCATGAGCAAGATTTGCTTTGATTTAAAAAGACTAGGTCCTTACTGTCATGATAAATCCACAAGCACAAGATCTGAAATATAGAGAAGTCAAGCCAAAATAGAGTTGTGATTTGGGAAAAGTATTGGGATGAAATCCAAGGTGGAGACAGGAAGAGTGACTGGCTGATTGAGAAATAATAGTGTTATTAAGAATAAATTCCTTATAAACATAGTAAACAAACCTTTCATCGCTAATCAAAAACCAACAAACAAATCACATAGCATATCATATCTCTCCAGAAACAAAGATCTGAGAAGCTGTTTGGAAGGATCAGACAACACCATAATGTATTAATGATAATCACAAAACCGTGAACCAGTTGATTTTCTGAAAATACATTTGTCCATGTACATGGAATATATTACATATGTCCATAAATTTGTCTCCCATACAAAAACCATAATCATTGCGTGTTGGGGAAAGTTAAAACATTAACGGGTTCTTCTTTAGTGAAAGAACCATGCTATGATAGACCCAAGAAAAATGAGAACAACAACCCATTCGCACAAAGGGGATCTATATTGATGGTGATCAATGATTTATGTTGCAGTGGATGGTGATCCTACATCATATTTGACATCTACATATATGCTTAAAAATGCTCTGGACATTATATCAGTGGACATCTTTTCAATATCTACAGAGTGATTGATGGTAAAATGTTGAAATTGACAACTCCAATTTATTGCTTCCTTATGAAGAGGTTTTAAATTGTCCTTTCGAACTCGATAGATGCCTTTCATCTGATTACATATCAACTCCGAGTTGGTGAAGACTTCAATATCACTGACATCATGTTGTTTTGCCTCTTTTAGCCCTTCAACAAGGGCAATGTAATATGCCTCATTGTTTGTCGTCATTCCAAGCACTTCTCTCTTTCCATTAAATAAATGATTTGTTTCCATATTGTAAAGGACAAATTTAACAACTGCTCGACCTGAATTTGGAAAGCAGGACACTTCAATGCATAAACGCCACTTTTGCACCATTTTTTACACTTTAAAAACTTGAAAAATAAGATAACAATAAATTGATGTTAAACAAGCAAACAATTATCTATTTCCTAATACTCAACATGTTTTTCAATCATATATAATTCAAAAAAGAAGATATTTTTTTTCACAAATTCAATGTAAGACTGACTGACAAATTTTGTTGGAGTATCAGAACCAAATTGAATTCTTTCGATATTGTTAGATATAAGTATACCTATGACTGTTACAATGTCATATTTCCTACTAGTAGTTATAAGGTGGAGCTAGAAATTCAATTTCAGAGCTTGCAAGAATAATTTTCAAAATAGTAAGATTTCTTAAGTGCACCGGTCTTAAAAAGTTCCCGCGTGCTCAGAAAGATAAAATAGTGTGATATATGTTGTCTTATGATGTTATGGGGTATATAGTGCAATTTAAGATAGCCTCACGACACCTTCTGATTATTTGAGTAGTTTGCCTGATTTACAATTCTTTCTTTGCAACATTCTAACTAAAATTGAAATTAATGTTTGAGAAAAATGGGAGAGTCCAAAAAAAGTACATAAATTGGTTGCACCATAACGTATCCTAGCAATATGTTACCATGAGTACCTTTGCTTGCGTGGTGGTAGTGATTTGAGAACTAGAGAGTGGAAAAGTGAGGAGTTGTCTACTCCTACCAAAGTCTAGAAAATGAATTTGTCTAGCTTTTTTACTATTGCTCCAAATAACCATATATAGAAGAAACCCCTTGCTTGTTCAAGTGAGGAAAGGTTTGTTTACTATGTTTATAAGGAATTTATTCTTAATAACACTATTATTTCTCAATCAGCCAGTCACTCTTCCTGTCTCCACCTTGGATTTCATCCCAATACTTTTCCCAAATCACAA
>Ga0115848_101239_pt1 | contig 10530 bp, 6 predicted proteins | sample InSIn3gowninarea_FD_83862 | JGI IMG/M metagenome (GOLD analysis project Ga0115848, IMG submission 83862)
AAGTAACCAAAGAGCAACTAAAGTTCCTTGCTTTCCTAACGTCAAGCAAGCACTACGTTCCTTGCTCTCCTTTTGTCGAGCAAGCAATCAATTCCTTGCACTAGGAAGCGCAAGCCCCTCCGGGACCTTTCCCGTTGGTCATTCTTTATATATGTCATTATGACATATGCCCATATATGCATTGATAAGAAAGCGTAATGACATATATAATATCTCTCATTCATGACTGGAATCGCTGGAATCACTGGTCGAAATGAACCAATTAGTTCGAGCCCCGACTGATAAGGGAAAGCGACTACGTTCCTTCACCATCGCCTTTGGCCTTACCTTCACCCCGAAAGGGGAAAGACCTAACCTTACCTTCTCCTTGGCCTTACCGTACCTTAGTGATGAGCTTTTCCAACAGAATGCTACCTATTCAATGGCTTTCCCGGGGCAAGTGAGGCACCTCATGTAGGCAAGCACTCAATTCAAATAGGTTAGGCTTCGAACTAACTCTGAAGGTAGGCAGAGTAAGTGACCGGTCATTCAACCCTTGCAAATATTACGAATAGGATCCCAATAATAGTACGAGAGCGCTCCTAGCCGATAGTACGATAGCAGTCCAAGCGACTATTCAAACCTGCTAGTTCCCAGTAGACAACCAAACACAGCTCTACAATAGTATAAACACACTAGCTAATAGCAGCCCCTTTCTTTTCCCCTTATTAAGCCTGATTATTTGACTTTCCTAATTCTATTCTATTAGACCATACAACTGGTAGCTACGAAGAGATGCTATGGTACAGAGAATAGAGAATTTGGTCAGGGGCCGTACAACCTATAGCGTATAGAACTGGGTCAACCTAGTACAGATAGGGCGGTTAGTGCCGCATAGAGTCAACCCCCTACCGATAAGGTTAGTGCCTACCAGGCGGGAGGTAGGTTCAGGGTGAACCCGGAAATCAAGGCTAAGAGAGACCTAATAGAGGCCCAATCAACTGGGGGAATAAAGCGTAGAGTGTTACCGCTAAAGACGGTAAGCATAAGCCGTATTCTACGGCAGCAAAGATGGGATATAGAGTTCCAGCACTTAAGATATACCCTAACATTGGGTGGTTAGAGAATGCCTGGGCAAGCGGTTGAGTGTTACCCCAAAGAGCTTCATAAAGGTTCAGTGGGAGTTAGGCTGCTGGGAGTTAGGCGGCAAGTACGGCTATAGTGCCGGCTTATGAAAGGCTATAGGCTAGCAGTTAGTCCTGGCATTGGCGGTAAGCGGCAAGCAAGAGAGAAACTCACATATTAGGGAAGAGAGGCGGTAAGGGAGACAGAGTTATAGATGGTATTCCGAAGCTGGCAAGAGAGAGACGGGCCTGATAGCCCAATATTGGGGAAGAAAGAAGGCAATAACCGCTGTAAAGAAACGCTGTGGGTGGGGGACATTTTATAGATGTGAATATGGGCGGCACTTCTTTCACTTTGACTTACTATTTGAGCTGTTTCCCTTGGCGGAGGTTTCATAAATTTTCTTATTGAAAAGCTGTTCGTATTGACCTGTATGATGGACGAAAGGTCAAATTCAAGTGGCCATAGAAAAACCCGAGAATCTCTAATACCTTGTGAGGTAATAGGCAGCTTGAGAAGATCTAGTTCCAACGGCCTTGATCAGCATCCCTTTATGGGAATTCTATTATGAATGAAATGAGATTCTATGGATACTGTTCCCTAACATGTGTCTAAAGTGGCGATCAAATGAACGGAAATGCCCTCACTATATGAATAGTGAGCGTTGACACCCTTTCAGGGGCTTGTCACTCACCTGTCTGAATGAGTGGGTACGGTCATCCTTAAAGTGGGTAGGTCAGCTACCAGTTCATCCACGAAGTGGGCAGTAAGGAGGTGAAGAGGCAGGTTGTAAGGTGGGCGTAGTAGGGCTGTTAATAGGCGAGGGCGAGTAGGAAGGCGGGTGGTGGAGTAGGAGGTTTGGCTGGAGTAGGATTCTCCGATGATTGGATATATGAGACAAAGACTCTATATATTGTAGGATTAGCCGATGATTACAGGCATCTATCTATTTCTTGGGATCATGGGGTACTCCGCTTGGGTACCTCCCACGTCAAACCTCTCCCCGCCTTCCCACCCGCACCATCTCATCTCATCGGGGTCTTGATGGGGACTAATCTATTTGATCGGGGTATCTAATGGGACTCATCGGGAACAAGCCGCCCAACACCACAACCTATCCCTGCCTTCCCAATCCCGTATCGCTTTTTACCCCCCCTCACTATCCTACTTATCTTATCTATACCCGGTTGGGGTATATTGCTCAGGGCTGTTCCAAATAGTCTCTTTTCTTGCTTGTGTTAACTCGTCTATATAGTTTGGTTTTCGTAGAGCTCTGAAGGAGTCTAGCGCCAGTCAGACTCGCATGAGGTGCATGGAGGAAATGATTAGGTAGAATTTCTCTTTCTCGCCCTGTATCTATCTATAAGGAAGGTGGGTCTACCAGTCCAAGGGGGATGGATAACTAAGAACTCATTAGCTCGTATATATAGTTCCAGTAGAAGATCCTTATCGATGAAGCTGAAGCAGTGGGGCTACTCCTACCGTCTCCGTATAAAGGAGGGAGGGTTGTTCTGTACGTGGACGGATGTATAGGAACAGGTACGGCGGTATCCCTCGATGCATGCAGAGGTATAAGACCAATGCCTCTTCTCATCTGTGTATGATATGGCCCATTGAGAGCAACTCCTTTCTCTATCTCCTTCCTTCAGGTATGGGGAAAAAAAGAGCAGTCAGGTTCTCACTCTCTATCCTTCCAGCCTCTACGCTGCTTTCTGCCCTGCCCAAAGCAAAGCCAGTGCCTTTACAAGGGCTGTGGAGACCAAATTCTTTTGACTACCGTTGTACATAATAAGCTTAACCACCTGATCCTTAATCTGGCAGTTGTGAGTCAAGATCGTGGCACGAGTTGGGTGAGGAAAAGGGCAAGACATCAGTACAAGGTTAGGATCAGGTTCAGTGGTATTCTCCACATTGATTATATCCACAGGACGGGTCACTGGCTCATAGAATAATGCTTTAGCAGTGCGTGGGTGATGAAGGGCACGACAATCTGCGGTGCTATAAGAGGTCATCTTGTGAAAAGTGCAATAAGGTGCTATGGGAGGTGGGGAGGGTTAATCACAAGAGGAGGGCGCTGGATGAGGGAGAGAGATAGGCAGTACGCTACTACTCCCTTATTCCCACCTCCGGTCGAGCATTCTTTCTTTCTTTAGTTAGCCCTCGGTCCAGCTAAGCAATCTAGCTACCCTACCACAATCTCACTACCGGGATCTAAGAAACGAATTTCTTCGACGAGCTTCCATCCTTGTTCAACAACCGTAAGTGAGGTAACGGACGAGCTTCATTCTCTTCATCGCCCCACCTGATCGATGCTAACCGGAGGTGTAGGCTAGGCGGCTCCTACTTTCAACCGGAAGTCCAGCGCCAGCAGCAGCACCAACTCGAACCACAAAGCTAAATCACTCGAACCACAAAGCTAAATCAAGTCCAAAGCTAAGGGCAAACGAGCCCATTCCTTTTTGGAGGTCTAGGCCACGCGACTCCATCGGTCCTACCTTTTTGTTCTCTGGCCCCAGTAAACCTGATCGATGCTCCCTCCCAGAGAATCTTATTTGGCTATTCGGTAAACTATCTATAGTAGACTAGTTCATTTCATCCGAAGACGTTGGCTGGTGCCTGCCCTAAAGGCGTTCATTATTGGCTCCTAAAGGTGCGAAGCCGCTTGTCCCTCCGGGGGGCAAGGAAAGTTTTCTCTGCGCGGTGTCTCATCGCTGAGTCCATATCCCCCGGAAAGACCCCTACTTTATTGATAGGTCGATAGCTGTCTTTTTCACTAGTTGGAGGTGGCATGAAAAGGAATGTCTTAACGACGTGTGGGGCAAGTGAGGGGGACCTGCTGGCAAGACCGATTGGCAGCTCTTGTCTGAACTCCCTATCCCCGACTTACCAAAGCAAGGGAGACTAGTCATAGTAAGCTAAGCGAATGAAGAATCTCATTAATGCGAGTGGTAAGGTAGGCGGGCAAGACAGAAGGGAAGGTAGACTTGAGAGGGAAGCAAGCCATAACTGAAAGCAACCTTTTCTAAGCTCTAAGCTAATTCATGCTAGTACTGATTCCATAGTCTTCTTGATGATAGCTAGTTGTCAGGCTGGCAAGAAAGGGATACCCGAAAGCAAGCAGGCAAGTGGTTCTTGAAGGCTAGTGGTTATGATAAAGTAAGCACTTCCATCCATAAGCAGTGGTCACGCGAATGCCCCGGGGGGTCAGGGTGTGCCAGTTTGCAATCCCTCTTTCCGCTACATGAAATGCAAGTTTCAGAGGCGAGATCGAGTGCACCGAGATAGATTGAATGAGTGAGCTCGTGGCCTGAGGTCCAATTAATGCGAAGAGATGTCCCCCTCTAAAGAAGTAAAATGAAACTCTTCTTTTGATTGATTTTCAGACTGAATCACCTTAAGCCATTCACCTTGAGCCTTAAGCCAAGCATACCACATTTACCATATATTACACATAACAATTTCTTCATACTTGCTTATATAAGTTCATTTACAATGAAACATAGCGTAGAAAAGACAGTGACTATACGTGTTTTGGGGTAGAGAGAGTTTGGCACGAGAGGCAAGGCGCTAGACAAATACCACTTGATAGCTCGGCGAAGGCAGAATGACATATCTCGAATGACGTAATTACGTATATAATGAATGACTGGAAGAAAAGCATAATTTCATTGTGGGAAATTTGCGAGAGAAAAGGTGGCATGTCTATCTGGATCACGAGCATAAGAGCCTGCCTAGTCCTCATTGATGGAAATTGGAAGTAAAGGTGGCCTGTGGGGATGGTAAATTAAGCAACAAAAGGTGGCATATCCAATAGAGAGTATGAACCTGGCCTTCTGATAAGTGGTAAATTGAGGAAGGAAAGGTGGCGTGTCACTGAAACTCTGGACAAAGGCTTAACACGAAACTAAGGCACTCGGAACGGTAGGCTAGGCTAAGGCAAGATTTGAAAGGCAGCAGTAAGTTCGTAGGGCTAAGACTAACTGCTTGGACTAATAAGCTTGTCTCTTTGGGCGAGTTTCCCAGCACAGGACCAAGGCAAGACCTTCAAGACCTTATAGAAGAATGCATTCTGAAGTTCAATCTAGAAATCCAGTGATCAATCAATCCATAAGACTCTTCTCCAAGACTTGTAAGTATTCTGTCTATTCAGCTTAAGACGATCTTCACTCCAATGGACGGACAAGACTCTCTTAAAGGCAAGAAAGAAAGCTCATTGAGTAGAAAAAAGAATGGTGAAACGTTCGGGAACAGCAGATTCAAACACTAAGTATCAGTATCATTGGCGGGTTTGATTTATAGAAACATATCCAGTTTGGGGGTTTGATGGGAGACCACCACTAACGGGGGAACTAGCCGGTTACAAAGAGTGGAAGAATCATTCATAAGTGAAATCTTGAAATACGCTGGAGAAGACTCTCTTAGGGCTTGTTTCTCTGCTGCTTGGACTAAGAGACTCTCTCTTAAGGCTTTTGATCTGGACCAAGAAGACTAAAGCAAGTGTTGTCCATAGGGCTCCAGGCAGTCCATCCATGGGACTAAAAAACTGCTTGGGCTAAACTAGAGTATCTGAAGGCAGCTTGTTTCTCTGCTGCTTGGACCAAGGCGACTAAAGAAGCTAGTGTCCATAGGGGGGGCTCCGGGCGGGGACTAATTCTGGACTAAGATAGTATCAAAATGCTTGTTTCCCAGGACCAAGGCTAATACTAAAAGCAACAAGTGTCCATAGGGAGGCTCCAGGCGGGACTAACAGGACTAATAATAAGAAGCTTGTCTATTAAGGCTTTTTTCCATGGTACTGGGACAAGACACCTTGATATGCGGGATGGTAAATTGAGAAAGATAAGGTGGCCCGTCTATTTGGATTACGAGCATGAGCTGTCTATCCAGATGGTAAAGTCATGAAATAAAGGTGGCATGGGTAGATAGCAGATCCAGACTTGAAGGACGTGTCAGTTAGTCTTGATATCAGTGAAGATGGGCCTTGGACTGGTCAATTCGTGAGAGAAAAGGTGGCATGGTCAAGATCTAAGTAAAGGTGCCGTATCCAGATTAGATAGAGTCTGAACCTGGCGCCTTCCAATAAATGGTAAATTGAGAAAGAGAAAGTGGCATGCATGGGTAGTGGATCCAGCAGCATCTGACACAATTCGTTTTGACGCAATTAGTGGGGTCACTTCTAGGTCTGAAGCTCCAACAGAGTGAGTTCACCTCATATATGCATATTTAGTGAAAGCTTGGAGACCACCATGTGAAGCTCCGACAAGAAAGGATTCTATTTATATATTGACTCTAACTCCAATGAGAGCTGATTTTCATCTTACTTCATATCCGATGAAAGCTGATTTGTGATAGGTGATCTAATTCCAATAAGGGTTATGCATATTAGAAAGCCTAGACAAACTGAAAAGGTTATTGGGGTGTTTGTTTGTGGACTAATTACTCTTACTCTCCAAACAAGAAAAATATGACTCTCCGAAGAGCTCTTACTCTCCGAGACTTGTATAGAGTAGTTATGTCTTTACAGCAGCACACGGTATTCACTCCACCTCTTTCTATACAGCTTACGGTATTCACACGGATCAAAGTGCATGGACTAAGATATTCTCTCTTAAGGCTTGCTTCTATGGCACTGGGGCTTAAGGCATTCCATCCACATAGGGGGGTACTAGTCCAGTCCAATGGGGCTTACTGTACAGACTTAGTAGGGCTTGTCTCTTAAGGCTAGTTTCCAATGAGATCTTCCTGTCCGAAACTAGTCCAGTCCAATAGGGAGCTCTACAGCTTAAGACGGTCTGGTGAGAGCTGATTTGAATCTTCCTCTAACTCCGATAGATCTTACTCTCCGAATAGCTTTGAGAATCTTACTCTCCGAACTGGACTTGTCTAGTCATTCTTTCTCTAACAGCTTAAGACTCCACCAACCAAAGTGCATGGACGAGACTATAATTAAGGCTTTTGTCTATGGTAAATTGAGAAATATAAGGTGGCATATCCAGATGATGATAGAGTCTGATCCTGGCCTTCTGAGAACTGGGAAATTCATGAAGTAATGGCTTATCTTTACATATGATGCTGGCATATCTACGTTAGACTCGCATATCTACAGTGTTAGCTCCAACAGCAAATTGAGAGCTACCAAAGAAAGAATGGTGAGTAACCAGAATATATGCATATTGACTTAAAGCTTTGATACAAGCTCCGACATCATTTGTTAGGTATTTGTACAAAGATTTGCTAAAACTCCGATGAGAGCTGATTTGAATCTTATTCTAACTCCAATGAGAGCTGATTTGTCATATTCCCATAACTACTCCAATATAAGTGGGGGTTATGTTCTAAAAGAAAGTGAGCTGTTGGTGCGTGCTAGGATGGTCCAGCCAGGTTGGGGATGTACAGCTTAATCTTACTCTACGAACTTCAGAATCTTCCTCTCCGAAGCTCCAATGATAGTAGTAAATTGAACTCTTCCTCTCCAACTCGTGCCACGATCTTGACTCACAACTGCCAGATTAAGGATCAGGTGGTTAAGCTTATTATGTACAACGGTAGTCAAAAGAATTTGGTCTCCACAGCCCTTGTAAAGGCACTGGCTTTGCTTTGGGCAGGGCAGAAAGCAGCGTAGAGGCTGGAAGGATAGAGAGTGAGAACCTGACTGCTCTTTTTTTCCCCATACCTGAAGGAAGGAGATAGAGAAAGGAGTTGCTCTCAATGGGCCATATCATACACAGATGAGAAGAGGCATTGGTCTTATACCTCTGCATGCATCGAGGGATACCGCCGTACCTGTTCCTATACATCCGTCCACGTACAGAACAACCCTCCCTCCTTTATACGGAGACGGTAGGAGTAGCCCCACTGCTTCAGCTTCATCGATAAGGATCTTCTACTGGAACTATATATACGAGCTAATGAGTTCTTAGTTATCCATCCCCCTTGGACTGGTAGACCCACCTTCCTTATAGATAGATACAGGGCGAGAAAGAGAAATTCTACCTAATCATTTCCTCCATGCACCTCATGCGAGTCTGACTGGCGCTAGACTCCTTCAGAGCTCTACGAAAACCAAACTATATAGACGAGTTAACACAAGCAAGAAAAGAGACTATTTGGAACAGCCCTGAGCAATATACCCCAACCGGGTATAGATAAGATAAGTAGGATAGTGAGGGGGGGTAAAAAGCGATACGGGATTGGGAAGGCAGGGATAGGTTGTGGTGTTGGGCGGCTTGTTCCCGATGAGTCCCATTAGATACCCCGATCAAATAGATTAGTCCCCATCAAGACCCCGATGAGATGAGATGGTGCGGGTGGGAAGGCGGGGAGAGGTTTGACGTGGGAGGTACCCAAGCGGAGTACCCCATGATCCCAAGAAATAGATAGATGCCTGTAATCATCGGCTAATCCTACAATATATAGAGTCTTTGTCTCATATATCCAATCATCGGAGAATCCTACTCCAGCCAAACCTCCTACTCCACCACCCGCCTTCCTACTCGCCCTCGCCTATTAACAGCCCTACTACGCCCACCTTACAACCTGCCTCTTCACCTCCTTACTGCCCACTTCGTGGATGAACTGGTAGCTGACCTACCCACTTTAAGGATGACCGTACCCACTCATTCAGACAGGTGAGTGACAAGCCCCTGAAAGGGTGTCAACGCTCACTATTCATATAGTGAGGGCATTTCCGTTCATTTGATCGCCACTTTAGACACATGTTAGGGAACAGTATCCATAGAATCTCATTTCATTCATAATAGAATTCCCATAAAGGGATGCTGATCAAGGCCGTTGGAACTAGATCTTCTCAAGCTGCCTATTACCTCACAAGGTATTAGAGATTCTCGGGTTTTTCTATGGCCACTTGAATTTGACCTTTCGTCCATCATACAGGTCAATACGAACAGCTTTTCAATAAGAAAATTTATGAAACCTCCGCCAAGGGAAACAGCTCAAATAGTAAGTCAAAGTGAAAGAAGTGCCGCCCATATTCACATCTATAAAATGTCCCCCACCCACAGCGTTTCTTTACAGCGGTTATTGCCTTCTTTCTTCCCCAATATTGGGCTATCAGGCCCGTCTCTCTCTTGCCAGCTTCGGAATACCATCTATAACTCTGTCTCCCTTACCGCCTCTCTTCCCTAATATGTGAGTTTCTCTCTTGCTTGCCGCTTACCGCCAATGCCAGGACTAACTGCTAGCCTATAGCCTTTCATAAGCCGGCACTATAGCCGTACTTGCCGCCTAACTCCCAGCAGCCTAACTCCCACTGAACCTTTATGAAGCTCTTTGGGGTAACACTCAACCGCTTGCCCAGGCATTCTCTAACCACCCAATGTTAGGGTATATCTTAAGTGCTGGAACTCTATATCCCATCTTTGCTGCCGTAGAATACGGCTTATGCTTACCGTCTTTAGCGGTAACACTCTACGCTTTATTCCCCCAGTTGATTGGGCCTCTATTAGGTCTCTCTTAGCCTTGATTTCCGGGTTCACCCTGAACCTACCTCCCGCCTGGTAGGCACTAACCTTATCGGTAGGGGGTTGACTCTATGCGGCACTAACCGCCCTATCTGTACTAGGTTGACCCAGTTCTATACGCTATAGGTTGTACGGCCCCTGACCAAATTCTCTATTCTCTGTACCATAGCATCTCTTCGTAGCTACCAGTTGTATGGTCTAATAGAATAGAATTAGGAAAGTCAAATAATCAGGCTTAATAAGGGGAAAAGAAAGGGGCTGCTATTAGCTAGTGTGTTTATACTATTGTAGAGCTGTGTTTGGTTGTCTACTGGGAACTAGCAGGTTTGAATAGTCGCTTGGACTGCTATCGTACTATCGGCTAGGAGCGCTCTCGTACTATTATTGGGATCCTATTCGTAATATTTGCAAGGGTTGAATGACCGGTCACTTACTCTGCCTACCTTCAGAGTTAGTTCGAAGCCTAACCTATTTGAATTGAGTGCTTGCCTACATGAGGTGCCTCACTTGCCCCGGGAAAGCCATTGAATAGGTAGCATTCTGTTGGAAAAGCTCATCACTAAGGTACGGTAAGGCCAAGGAGAAGGTAAGGTTAGGTCTTTCCCCTTTCGGGGTGAAGGTAAGGCCAAAGGCGATGGTGAAGGAACGTAGTCGCTTTCCCTTATCAGTCGGGGCTCGAACTAATTGGTTCATTTCGACCAGTGATTCCAGCGATTCCAGTCATGAATGAGAGATATTATATATGTCATTACGCTTTCTTATCAATGCATATATGGGCATATGTCATAATGACATATATAAAGAATGACCAACGGGAAAGGTCCCGGAGGGGCTTGCGCTTCCTAGTGCAAGGAATTGATTGCTTGCTCGACAAAAGGAGAGCAAGGAACGTAGTGCTTGCTTGACGTTAGGAAAGCAAGGAACTTTAGTTGCTCTTTGGTTACTT
>Ga0115848_100360_pt1 | contig 10529 bp, 8 predicted proteins | sample InSIn3gowninarea_FD_83862 | JGI IMG/M metagenome (GOLD analysis project Ga0115848, IMG submission 83862)
TTCAAGCATGCCCTGGCCGCAGTCATGGAGGAAGCTGAATGATGCCTAATCTGTTTGGACAGGGACAGAGTCAAAGGAAGGTCTGGAAGTGATTTGAATGACATGGTGAAGAGTGCTGAAGGGTATGCACGGAAGTCTGTCCTGCAAGGCGTGTTTGGACAACATATGTGAGTACTGTGTTGACAATAAATGCAAGAGCATTATTGTTGTATCACTGTGTTGAAGACCTTGATACAATGACCTTTGAAGCAGCAAAAGGGGACTGTTAGAGGACAGTTAATATAGGCCCTTTGTTCAGTGACCTTGGTGGAGCTTCGTCATTGATGAACTGATCATGTAAGAGAATATGAAGGGGCAGACTCACTTGTGAGTAACAAAGGTTTATGATGCTAACTAAAGACTGTGTGTTAGGCCGCAGGCCATAGCACTACAGTCAATATCGTATGGGTATGAGGGCTTCTATATGCCCGCATCTTCAACTATCCTAAGAGCTGTCTTATGAGACATTCTGCTGTGATCTCAGGCTAACTAGTAGAGGTCATCATGATGACTATTAGAGGGCCGTATGGTGCTGTTCGAATATGAGATGGACAGAGATATAATCATGGGTTCATTGAGGATTAGACAGCTAGCTAGGTGCAGCATGGTGTTGAGATGCAACATGATGGATGCAGCGTGGCTGGATGCAACATGGTGATGGAATCATCTTAGAAGAATGTTTGCCTTCACCCAAGTTCAGAACTGTAGTCCATGTCCTCAGATCTGCAACCTCTTTATGTCATCTTCATGGTGAAGATCTTTGCTCTTATTTTGAGAAGTCAAAGTGTTGACTTCTGATGTGTATGTTTTATCTCTCTCTGCTGAACTATTGAAGAATATAAGAAGAATTGATCAAGGGTTTCCAAACATTGGGGTTTGTCCGTGGCTGGCGCCACATCTTGTGTCCATTTGTTTTGGCTTGTTTTCTGCGATCTATGTTTATGTTATATCTGCACTTTACTATCATGCTGATGTGATTGCTAATCTGAATACTGTCATTGGGCTAATATGAAAAATTGAAGTAAATTGCTTTAAGCATAGAACATACCCAAAATTAACAATGATTCATGTTGATAATTATATTAATTTAAATTAACAATGATTCATGTTGATAATTATATTAATTTATTTTCCTGGAATACTCTGTTGAAAAGTGTAACTAGGTTCAGTCTTCATAATGACATATGTAATTGATGTAAAGAAGAAAAATAATATTATTTTGGAGTACTTGAATCATGGGTTTCATGATCAAGGAATTTTATTTTAGTTAAGGTTCCCATTGTGAACCTTTAGGTTTTGTCATCAGGTCATAAAAGTCAAATTGAATCAATGTCATGTATGAAGGACCCTTCTTGGGCATGTTACAATTTTTTATGAGTCATTGAAAGGGTCTAAAGACCCTCCAAGGCCAAGCTCAAGCACCTTCTTCAAGCCGGCCTTAAACGAAGCAATGGAACTCAACCAAAAGACATGTCGGCCAACATCATTATCAAGTTGGCTTATTTGATGGCCTAATCATTATATATAGGGCAACTCGCCTTCCACTTGAAGTCAAATTTTCGGTCAGGCATAGAAGACAGAAAAAGTGCGAAGATCACAAGGAAGGAAGCCTAAGCGAAGGAAAGAAAGACCATTAGCGAGGTTATTTCAGATCTGTTTTAGGGTTGAATCTCTCCAGATGTGCGAAGTAGAGATGTAATCTGTTGTAGAAGAATCCGAAGTATTGTAGTCCCATTGGAAGGTCAAGTCAAGGAGGAAACTAAGGTGTATCTCAAGCCGAGTTGCCAAGGAAGCAACCTCCACCTAAAGCGAAGGGAATCAAGTTTCCAAAGTTGATCAATCACACATGCTAGGGTTTCTGAAGGAGGCTGAGAATTGCAGGAAGCCGAAATCTAAGGAATAGCCCAGAAGGAAAGAAGAGTTAGCAGTTTGAACATCATTGACTCAAGGAAGGAGGGGGTCAAGCTAAGAAGCCTCGTGACTTGGTCTTGGAGTGGCAACTAGGTCAAGGGTCTTGGTCTTGGTATTCGTTAATTGAAGTTCCTATAAGAAGAAGAATTCCTTTGGGTTTTCCTCTCAAGTGGGAGAGATTTTGGCCCTGGCTGATAGCCTACATTTTGTATCTCGTCTCTTTATTGTTTATGCTTTGGTAGCTGTTTGATGAAGAAGAACACTATAATAATCTAACTAAAGAGAAGATCCTAACCTATTGAAGTTAAAAGCATTCACAAGCAGTTATCAAGAATAGAGAAATCACCTAATCTTGATGCCCTAGATTTCTCAACATGGTATTAGAGCTATGGTGACAAAGTCAAGAAGCGCATCTTATCAACGGACTCAAGGATCAAATCTCGAGGAAGGCATCAAAGCAAATTTAGAAGTTAAGATCTACAAGGAAGTGACAAGTCACAAAACCCTAATTGAAGAAAAGGTCTACATCAAAATGAAGTCTTGGGAACCTCCATTCATCATCAAAAGACCACAAAGGCCCTCATTAAGTTAAAGAGATCTTTGAATCAAAGTAGCTTGAAGTTTATTCATCGAAAAGAAGCACTTCAAGATCAAGATCACATCATCATCTTGAAAAAAGTAAAAACCCTAGATTAATCAAAGAAGCATTCTGGGATCCACTCTCAATCATTTTGGAGGTGAAGTATCTTAAAGACTATTCATCTAAAGGAAGCTAGATCAAAAGGCGTTGTCATCATCAAAAGTGAAATCTGCTTTTATTGAAGCAAGGATTTCATTTGGAAGAAGATCATCCAAAAGGCATCAATACATATTCATCAATCATCATCATCAAAGGGATCAAGTTGAAGATTTCATCTTCACTTGACAAGTAAGTACCTTTTCTTCTATAATCTAATCTAGTAAAATGACTTCATTTTGCAAGGAGATCTATAAGCTAGTTGGGTCATCGAAATTCCTTGCATGGAAAAGGAGGATAAATATAGTCCTTGAAGAAAATGAAGTCATTGATCATATCAATGGAAAAGTCTCCAAACCATCCGAAGGTCAAGCACTATCTGAATACATGGAAAGGGATCTAAGGTCTCAAGAGATTCCTATGGAGTCTGTCAAAGATCCCCTTGTTCCCTATATAGCAGAGCTGGAGACATCAAAAGAGATATATGATAAGCTGGTAGAACTATTCTTTGAAAGTGCAATAAGAAAGGTCATATCACTTAGATCTGATCTATTCAAATTGAAGGTATCAAAGGATGAAGGGATATATACATGTCTCTTAAAAGCATCTCAAATAAGAACTCAACTGCAGGATCTAAGAGAGATGATATCTGATAAAGAAATGGTCTCCATTGTTCTAAATGCATTAAGTGATGAACTAGGTAATCTTGCATCAAATTCCCGTAAGGAGAAGAATGCTATCCCATTCAAAAACTTGTGGTTTCTATGCAACATAGAAGAAGACAAGTTGAAGGCAAAAAGTGATGAAGGACCAAGTGAAAGGGGTCAAGCATTTACTAAAAGGAAAGAGAAGCTCGGGAAGCATATTTCTAAAAAAAAACATGGCTAAGATTCAATGCTATGGGTGTCAAGAATATGGGCATTACAAGAGAGATTCTCCTAAGATCAAGAAAGACAATATTGAAAGAGGAAGAGAAGAAGACCATATCATCGAAGAAGTGGAGGACGCTGAAAAGAAGAAGTCCAAGAAAGAGGAAGTAAGAGATCTCTACTACGACTGAGATAGTCTTCCTCACCTAAGTTCTTTTCAAGTTCCTAAGTCCTCTGTTGTAAGATATGGCTATCATGATTCACAAAGAAAAATGATGGGATGCAACATGGCATCATAGAAGCATTGAAAGCAAGAGCTCGTGACATCATCATAGAGAAGCATGAAAGATGGTTAAAGCATGGTAGTCAACTATGGAAGGATATAGCTCTTGGGAAACCTCATTGGAAGCATAAGTGGCACCTATGGAAAGGAGAAAAGGTCATCTAGTAAAAGGCTCATCACTCATCTGTCAAAATGAAACATCTGGTGGATGAGGATACTTTTGATCCTCAAGATTCTCCGATGGAATCTTCATCTAAAGGTTCACTGATCAAGAGGGGAAGTGAGTGTTTCATCAAGAGATCCAACTTGTGGAATTCATGGGATGATGGTATGATGACAAAAGAGGTGAAGCAGATAAAGGGATTGAAGTTCCTTCATTCAAGGAAGCTGCTAAAGGAAGTTTGGATGACCTAAAGGACAATTAGGTATGTATGCTTGTGTTCGAAATTATAGAGTCATGTCATATGGTTGCAGGTAAACATGGATAAATGCTCTATCTTGAGAGCATGATCAAAAGAAAGTATCTCCTCCTTTGAAAAGGATGTAGGAAGGCATGAATCACACATTGTCTAGATGAAATCAACATAATATGTCCTCATATGAAATATGAGGTGGTTGACCATGATTGGAGGAATTTCAGTTAAAAGTTCCTGGGAAGAAAATGTTTGAAGAAAGAAGGAAAGAGATCGTGGAATGTGTAACCATGAAAAAGGCAATCAACATCCGAGGCAGGGAAAATTTTAGGGGCTAATATTTGCAAGTGGGCTAATTTTCCATGCTTTTTCCAAAAAAATGATTTGTCAATTTTCATTTTTTCTACAAATTGTTTGCCATATTTTTATAGTATAAAATTGTTTAACCTTAAAGATCGCCAAAATTTTATAGATACTATACAAAAACTCATTATAAATTTGAATATTTTTACAAATATATCACCAAATATGTTTTATAGTTTACACATTAGAGACTAGTAAGATTTGCCAAGTTTTCTAAACTTTGAGATAATTTCCATCCTTAAAATTTTCCCTAATTTTCGAGGACTAATAAGAGATTTGACTAGGCTATCTCCATGAAAGATATGAAGAATTTGTTGGAGTCTGAAAAAGAAAGAGACCCTTGACAATATATATCTTTGGGAGATATGTCAATGTGTATGCAGGATGTTGATGCGAACTAGAAGATGTCATGATGAAAGACCATCACAAAGGTAATTTTGATTTAAGTGTTCATTTCTTATTTTTGAACAAATATCTAGATGGGCTTATGCAGGATTGCCAAGGGAAGAACTATGGATGTCTTCCACCACTGTTGAACATGTAGCAGGAAGGAAGTTCCTTTAGGAAACATGGCATGAAAGAAGGCATCATGGCATGAAGAAAGCCCAGATATGGACTGATAGATCACTTTCTGATGATGACATGACTGACTCATGAATGAAAGTGATGGATGGTCTGTGCCCTACAAAGAAGTCCCAAAACATAAAGACTCCTGAATAAAGAAAAGAAGTTCGTGACATCGTGTGAAGGGTTTCTTCAAGCGGTTGGTTGTCCTGTCATCTCCACCTAAGGAGCTGTTGTAGGTCTCTAATTAAGAGGGAGCCTGGAAAAAAGTTTCTTACTTGGTAGAAACTTCGAAGAAAAATTTCTAAGCCAAGAGGAAGCTTAGGTACATTCCTTTCATAGGAACGAGTACATTCCTTTATTGGAATAGCTATTTCCTCCCTAATTAAGAGGGGGAGATAGACATGTCATTCTTGTCTTCACTTGGGAAGACAAAATGGAGCATTGGGTGAACACCTGGCATCCGATGCTCTTTGAGGATGAGTTACTCGAAGAGAAGAGTAGTCGTAGAGGACTGATATTCTTCGAGGACTTAGGAATCCAAGATAAGAATAGTCTTGGTGGAACACACCCTTGGAACCCGGGTGGGGTATGTTCTAAGAGAGACAATGATGAGGGTGTCTATACATCATTGGTCTCGCTAGTTTTGAGTTCAGATCTTGTGGAGAGATAGAGTTGTTAGTCAAGGCCTTTGCTATGTAACAATGCTGGTTGATATGATGCTAAACATATATGTTACCAATCTGACTCTTCTTATGAGAATTCTTCAGATCGAGAATGACCAAGTACCATTATGAATACCTCCTTTGTTAAGAGGGAGTGTTGAAAAGTGTAACTAGGTTCGGTCTTCATAATGACATATGTGATTGTGATTTTATGTAATTGATGTAAACAAGGAAAATAAAATTATTTTGTAGTACTTGAATCATGGGTTTCATGACCAAGGAATTTTATTTTAGTTAAGGTTCCCATTATGAACCTTTAGGTTTTGTCATCAAGTCATAAAAGTCAAGTTGAGTCAATGTCATGTATGAAGGACCCTTTTTGGGCATGTTACATTTTTTTTATGAGTCATTGAATGAGTCTAAAGACCCTCCAAGACCAAGCTCAAGTACCTTCTTCAAGTTGGCCTTAAACGAAGCAATGGAACTCCACCAAAAGACATGTCGGTCTAGATCATTGACGAGTTGGCTTATTTGATGGGCTAATCACTATATATAGGGCAACTCGGCCTCCACTTGAAGCCAAATTTTCTGTCAAGCATAGAAGACAGAAAAAGTGCGAAGATCACGAGGAAGGAAGAATCAAGCGAAGGAAAGAAAGACCATCAACGAGGTTATTTCAGATTTGTTTTATGGCTGTATCTTTCCACACGTGGGAAGTAGAGACATAATTTTTTGCAGAAGATTTTGAAGTATTCTAGTCCCATTGGAACGTCAAGTCAAGGAGGAAACTAAGGTGTATCTCAAGCCGAGTTGCCAAGGAAGCAGCCTCCACCTAAAGTGAAGGGAATCAGGGTTCCAAAGTTGATCAGTCACACATGCTAGGGTTTTTGAAGGAGGCCAAAAATTGTAGGGAGCCGAAATCTAAGGAGTAGTCGAGAAGGAAAGAAGAGTTAGCAGTTTGACCATTGTTGACTCAAGGAAGGAGGGGGTCAAGCTAAGAAGCCTTGTGACTTGGTCTTGGAGTGGCAAATAGGTCAAGGGTCTTGGTCTTGGTATTTGTCAATTGAAGTCCCTATAAGAAGAAGAATTCATTTGGGTTTCCTCTCAAGTGGGAGAGGTTTTGGCCCTGGCTAATAGCCTACATACTGTGTCTCTTATCTCTTTATTGTTTATGCCTTGATAGCTGCTTGATGAAGAAGAACACTATAATAATCTAACTAAAGAGAAGATCCTAATCTATTGAAGTTAAAATCATTCACAAGCAATTATCAAGAATATAGAAATCACCTAATCTTGATGCCCTAGATTTCTCAACATACTCCCGTTTAGAGTAAGTGATCCACGACATGATGAAAATGAAAAATCTTAATGAGAAAATCTTCCTTCATTTTTGAATTATCTTTTTTTCTAAATATCTCTAAGATACTCTTTTTAATCCTTTTTTTGAAGCTATCTTTAATTAAGAATAAGCTATTTAACTTTTTAATAGTAGCTTTTAGAAATTTTTTACTTAATTTAAAGTTGATACTTTTAAGATATAACCCCATTTTAATAATATATATAACTTGATAGATATACCTTTTTATATTATACTTGATATATATATATATATATATATATATATATAATCTATGGTAACCCTTTTTATATTATACTTGATATATATATAATCTATGGTAACCCATTTAATAACTTTATCTTTTGTGAAAAAACTTGAATAACTTTTAAACTCTCTTTTTAATATCATGGCGTATAACTTTGATATGACTTATAACTTATCGTCTTTTGATAGATTACATATGAGTGCATACAACCATTCATTTAAATCTTAGTGATTCTTCCTTCTGTCGTCACAATGGTTGGAAACATAGTCCTCTTGGGTTATGTAAACTTGGCATATTCATGTGAGAGGAAGGCAAAAAGCCTCTAGTGAAGGACAACAATCATGAGAAGTCTAAGAGATCTCTTGGAAAAAGAAAAACAAGGGTCAATGAAACGTATTTATGTGTATATCTTGTGAATAAGAATGTATCACACACTTTATCATCTGTTGTGTATTTTTCGTACGTACTCTAACAGTGGTATCAGATTAGGGTGCTCATTCAACCCTATAACTCCCACTGCTCAAAAATGCCTTTTGCTATTTTTATCTCTGCCATTCTTTGCATATGGACTGACATTCCTGCATGGTGCCAATTTTAACCACTTGTATAACACCCCTCGTATTAGTTCGTTATTCTTCTGTCTCTAATTCCCAGGCCTCCAAGAAATTTGGGGACGCAGACTTGGTCTCAGGCTATTGTCGGTCTCAGGCTATTGTCGCCCACATATTTCTCCTCTCTGTCCCCCCATCTACCCCCCCAGGAGAGACTCTTTGGAGTTTCTTCATGGCCATGTTGACTTTCTTTGGAGCTGCAAGGGTTGCAAAAAGGTGCAAGGGAAGGGATTGAAGGACCAAGTCGGTGAGGATTATTCTGTGAGCTAATGATAGAAATTTGTAGGTCCAACAACTCAATCTTTGCTCCATTTTGCTAAAGGAGGTCCTCCAATGAGGAGCATCTGAGAGCAGGAAGAGCGATCACATGGATGCATGTTTCTTGTGAGTTTGGTTTTCTTATAAGGGTTGCAGAGACAACTACAACGTATTATGCGCATAATGCCTTTGGTGAAAATTTATTCATTTCAATGTTATTCTTTGCATCAATTATATTGTATTAATGGTTGCCTCCAATTGATGGCTTTTGAGAAGAATAATTCTTAGTTTGTAAGTTTATGTTTCCTTCAATTTGGCAATTTGTAGATTGCATAATGGTTCAATGCATTCATGTAGATTTTATTTTTGTAAGGTGTTCGTAGGAGTTTCTCATGCTGTAAGGGCAACATATAAAGTGCATGATTGGTTTGTCATTGGTTTGAAGTTTATACAAATGATTATATAGGTGCCTTGTTGAGTGTTTATGTAGTGTGATCCCATAGTTTAGGTCCTTATGGTTAATGCTCTCTTTGTATGATGAATTATGATCATAATTACCTATTATGTAAAGTTATTGATTCTCATGCACTGTAACATTAGCATTGAAGAAGATAATAATATTGCAGATTAGAGAGTGGGGCTCCAATCACAATATTATCTCTTCTTCCTCTGACATGTTTTTGAAGCTAGCGGTTGGAAATTTAGTATATGTTCATCTCTAGCCGCTGAGCTGTTCATAGGTAGACTTCCCTTTTTATGGACATGTTGGGTTTGTGGTGGTACTTATGTATCTGTGAAGTTTCTTGCCACATTGTAGTAGGTGATTGACATAGCTTGCATATATGTTGCATGAGTTTCTGTAACGGGGGAACGTTGTGAACTTGGGTACAGGTGTTGGGAACGGTTAGAAGTTTCTCCAAAATTTATAGGAAACGACTGATCAGGAGCAACAATATTATATAATAAAAAATAAAAAAAATATTAAAAAAACTTTGTTACACCAAAACCGCTCCCAAGAGGTGGGAAACCTGTTTCAATGGTTCCCGTGTTCCTAGGAGCTTTGGAACTATATGGGAACGTTACCTTTTCAGGAAACAACTGATCAAGAGCAACAATATTATATAATAAAAAATATAAAAATATAAAAATAACTTTGTTACATCAAAACCGCTCCCAAGAGGTGGGAAACCTGTTCCAATGGTTCCTGCGCTCCCAGGAGCTTTGGAACTATATGGGAATGTTACCTTTTCAGCGGGAGCTGCAACGGGACCTGGGGAGAGTTCCAGAATCGTTGAAGGCTGTTTTTTTGGAGTTCCAACGTTCTCACAGCTGAATTGGCGCCAAAGAAACTCCAATTCACGCCAAACCTTCATATAGTTTTGCATGTTGATTTGTGAATGCAACTTTTGGGTGCCCATGAAACTTCAAAATTAGCTATAGTATGGTAGGAAATTTTGTGTCTGTTTCACATTCAGGGTCGCTATTCCCTTAAATGGGGTTATCTGAACATGGTTTTGCTCCCACAAAGATTGAATTATTCATTTGTATGAGCTGGAGTCATTTAGTCCTCCTTTACTTCAAATAGAATCACAATGATTTCAAATACATTGGCTAATCGAGGATTTGTTTTTACCATAGTTATGTAGTGTGTGAAGCGAGCACAAATCCATCTAATCTAGGGTATGATATCCATTTCGAGGTTTTGATAAACTCGACTTATTCATCTGCGACCTTCTTAACTTGCAAAGAGGTACATATCATATTGAGGTTTATATAGGACTAGTATCTAGATTCGACCCACCCAATATACTACCTAGATTCAATGCATTGTTACATACACAATCACACACACAAAAAGAGTTGATAGATCACCCCCCTCTCCCCCCTATCGTAGAACACACCTCACTTCCCTTGGTGCGATTATCATCTCGGTCTGCTATTATAATTGCAATGGATTATAAATGCTATTATAATATTTTATATTAGATATCATTTTTTGGGATTCAACTGCCTTAAGTAAGTCATTCATCTATGAGCATTTCCATTAGAGGCAGTGATAATTGACTAATTTCTCATGATTGTTGAATAGTCCACTTAGCACTCATTGCATCGGGTGATGCTCACAGGGGTGAAGAAGTGGGATTGAAACTAGTGAAATGAATCACATAGTCGACTACGACTATGACTATGTGATTCATTTCACTAGTTTCAAT
>Ga0115848_101184_pt2 | contig 10519 bp, 11 predicted proteins | sample InSIn3gowninarea_FD_83862 | JGI IMG/M metagenome (GOLD analysis project Ga0115848, IMG submission 83862)
AATCAGTACATTTCAAACACATCTAAAATCCTTTCTAGTATAAAAACCCAGTTTCCAAATATACATACATGTAATTACACAGAAACCCAGTTTTCCTTTTCCAACACATGTACCTGCAGCGCCATTTTTTGGTTCCGTAGATTTTGGTGTAGGATTCGATGAGGAGGAGGAGGCTGAGCCTGAGGATGCGGCTCCGCCGGAGTTTTGAGTTGAAGTTATGCTTTGTAGCTGTTTTTAAAACTATATTTGTGTTATGTAATATTTTATTTATGTATGTTTTAAACAGCTTGTATTATATTAAGAAAAATTCTGGTACTTAGTTATATGACTTTCGTTATTTGCTGCGTTTCCTGTTGCACATTTGTTGCTCTTACACACACTTGACACTCGTTGAGAGGGTGGTGATCCGGGTTGTCATCATCCGGATGTCTCGATTTTCCCGTGTCCGTGCAGGGGGATTTGGGGGCGTCACATCTCATTATCGTTGTTTTTGAGCAATCCGTGCGTGTGTTCTTGGCCTTTTATTTCCCTTGCCGTGTAACTATATTTCCAGCCATCATCTTCAAGTTTTGTTTCAGAAAATCTGTCATTTAAATTAAAAAATTCGACGTTAAAATCATCTTGTTTTCAAAACCCTTTTTAGTCCCAAAAATTGTATTTTTGGTAGTTTATTTTCAAGCTAGCTTTCGGGAGTTAAAGTTGGTGTTTGATCTTCCAGAAATTTGCCTTATATCATTGTGAGTATTTTCTAAACTTCCTTTAAAATTTAAATATATTTTTACTTTAACAATACATTGTGATTTGGTTGGTTATGCCATATTGAGTCTGAGGAATCAGGGGTTGGATGAATTTGAGGATGGAGTTATTTATGTTTGGATGATGTTGGGTTTATTGGATAATTTGTCTTGTCATTTGCATTGCATGGTGCATGCATGTACATGTGTTGGAAAAGGAAAACTGGGTTTCTGTGTAATTACATGTATGTATATTTGGAAACTGGGTTTTTATACTAGAAAGGATTTTAGATGTGTTTGAAATGTACTGATTGAACGGTTTGATAGAGAGTCACTGTAGGGATGGTGGTAAGCAGGGACGGTGGTAGTCCCGCCTGTAATTCCTGCCTATAGTGCACGCGTAGGGATGGCGGTAGAGTTCTGTCTGTGATTCCCGCCTATAGTGTTCTGATAGTTGGTTATTGGGCTATTTTTTTAAAAAATGGCGATATTGGATTTTTGGGCCATTATTTGGAATAATGGCGAAGAAATATTTTAAAGGAAATATTGTGGGCCAAAAATGGGATTTTTGGCATGCGTTAAAAAAGGATTAGTTTTGGAAAATATTTATTTTCGAACCTCATGCATATGACATTACGTTCATGCATATTGTTGTGGCTTTAATGTATTTTCATTTTCTGGGTTGCTTGGATTATTACTTACTTGCAGTACCGTTTTTGATATGGTAGATTTTGATGCAGATGACGAGGAGACTGAGCCCGACGAGGCATTTCCATCGGATGTCTGATTGGAGTTTTGCTTGTATTATTTGAAAATGATTTCCTTGCGTATGTATTTTGATTTTATGATGTTACTGAAAATTTGTAATATTTTGATACGCTTGTATTTAAGCAAGTTTGTCTTTTAAACAAATTTTAGTACTTAGTCGACTGACTTTTATTATCTACTGCGTTGTTTTGTTGTACATGTGTTGTATGTACATACACTTGGCACTTAGTGATGAGATGCGTGACCTGTGTTATCATCATCCCGATGCCTCGATTCTTGTGTTTGTGTGTGTGGGAGTTGGGGGCGTCACGTCGTACTATCTTCCTGCCATAGCTTAACCTTTAACCCAATTTTCAACTCCAGACAAAACAAAACAAAACAAAATAAAATAAATAAATTCCATAAATAAAATAACATAATTTCAAATAAAATAAAATAAAATTAAATAAAAATAATTTCAAATCAAATAAAATCCAATCAAATTAAATAAAAACAATTCAAATTAAATAAATAAAATAATTTCAAATTACACCTTTAAAATATTCTGGTCTAATATCACATGTGACACCCCTAACTCTTACATATGGGCACGTGAAAATTGAGGCGTTGGGATGATGACAACCTGGGTCACACACCCCAATGACAAGTGTTAAGTGTGTGCACATGCAACACGTGTAAGATAAAAGATGCAGCGGATAAGTTAAGTCGATCAACTAAGTATCAAAATTTGTTTAGATACAAGTTCACTTAAATACAGGAGTTTCAAAAAAATACAGTTATCCAGTAAAAGCATCTTAAAACCACAGTACAAGATCCAAAGCGAGGAAATAAGTCCCAATATAAGCAAGTGGCAGCAAATCATTTCTCTGAAGAAGCCGCATCCTTAGGCTCAACCTCCTCATCATCTACATCAAAATCTACAATACCGCAGGTAAGTAATAATTCAAACAGTCCACAGGATAAAAATATATTCATGCAACAATAATATGCATGCACATGATGACAGATACATGAGACCCAAAAGTCATTATTTTCCAAAAATGAATAATTTTCCACACATACCAAAAATCTAATCCATTGAGAAAATGACCCAATATAAAACCTACATTTTTCCTGAAAAATGGTCCACATATGTTCATTAATCAAATCCCGCCATTTTCCTAGAAAATAGCCCACATATATCCTTTAATCAAATCTTGTCATTTTTTCAGAAAATGACCCACATATATCCTTTAATCAAATCTGGCAATTTTTCCAAAACATGGCTCACATATTTAATTTTTAACTATATACATCATGATCTCCCATAGGGACCATTCGCACACCTTGGCTCCCTTAGCCATACCACGGGTAACGACCATGCATGTGACTTTGTAACGAGCGATGCCTAGTTCCGCTCCAAGCGCATTCGTAGCCAAGTATCCTTTAGCCCCCGCCAGCAGAGGGTCCACGAAGTTGGCATGAGAGCGTTACCATCCCGTCTGATCCTCTTTTACCCAAGCAACAACTCAAGAGATATCACTCAGTATATTCTGCTCCCAAGTGATTAGAAGAGCTCCACTGAGATAATACCTTATCTCGGTTTGAGGTTGTGAAACACACGCACCCAAAAATCTTTTTACCCATGAAAACCCAGTTTTCATTTCCAACACATGTACATGTATGTAATTATGTGAAAATCCAGTTTTCATTTTACAAACATGAACATTCTGCACTATGCAATGAATGACAAGACACAAATATATCCAACAACCAACAAATCTCAACATCAACCAATCACACAAAAAATTTCGTTTTCCAATCCAACTGACCCCCGACTCCTTAGACTCAGTCTAGTACAACCAACCAATTTTTACAGAATATTTGTTAATGCAAAATATATTTAAATCTCAAAAGTTATTTGGAAAAATACTTACAGTGCTTTAAAGGCAAATTCTTGAAAGATCAAGCATCCCTTAAACGCCAAAAGTGAGCTCAAAACAAATTCACCAAAAATCGCAATTTAAGAGACTAAAAAAGGGGCTCGAAAATAAGTAATTAGTTTTGAAGGGATAAATTCAAAATACAACGGTTGATTAACTAAATTAAACTCAGAATATAGTGGCTGGAAAAAATGTGAGACCCACGGCTAGAACAAAAATACCAAAAATTGAAAATGAGGCTCATGGATTTAAACCAAAAATAGGGGCACACGTTGGCTAAAAACAGGGCATTAAAATGAGGAGAAATACTATACATGTTAAGGTTAAATCACAAGCTTAAAATAGGGCTTTTGGTTCTATTTGCAGCGTCATCTTATGCTGCAAAAAATCTTTGGCAACAAAAATTTAATATTCGCTAGAAATTAGGGAGAGTTTTTTGCAGCAATTTTAGAGCTTTTGTAGCGATACAAAATACTGCAATTAAATTTTACCAACGATTTTCCCTTAAATGGATTACCCCATTTGCAGCAGTTTGTGATTATTTATAGCGCTTTTGGTTCTATTTGTAGCGTCCGCTTACGCTGCAAATGGTCTTTTGCAACAATTTTTTAAATTTTCGCTGGAAATACCTGAGATCTATTGCAGCGATTTATACAGTATTTGCGACAATATGAAATGCTGCAATTGAGATTTCTCAGCGAATTTATCTTTAAAGGCATGAGGATATTTACAGTGATGTTGGGACTATTTGCAAGGGAAAAAAATCACTGCTAAAAGTATTTTTAGCAACTATTATTTTGTTATCGCCGCTTTGAGCAAAAAAGACGTGATAATTGCTACGAACGTGCAAAGAAGTTAAAATCGCTGGAAATAGTTATTTATAGTGATTTTCGTATTTTTTTGCAACGATTGTGAGCACTGAAAAAGGCCTAATTTCTTGTAGTGAGAGTGGCTTAGGAGTGCTCTCTTTGGCAGCATATATGCAGAACAAGATAAAATATACATGGAAAACCTACACACACACAAAAGAGAAATGTTAATTGCATTTAAGAATACTTATGAAAGATTTCTTTCTCGATGTATCAATTATTGATATGCTAATTATAAAAATTATAAATAGTCTTGAAATTCAAAATTTAAATTTAAAAAAAATTAATAAAACGAGTCTTATACGTTTTTTTTTTTAAGAAAAACTTTTAAGTACATGTAACATATACTCAATCACACAAACGTATTATATATATATATATATATATGGCGTTAAAGGTGAACTTGGGTGTTAGGACCAGAGAGGCCGGCACTTGATGATCATGATCTGGGTGAATCAGTACTTTTACGTGAAAATATTGGTATCTGCATTCCTGCAGCCACGGATTGCGAGTCCAATATCTTGGTCAAGCTGCCAATGCACCGCCTTCCTGATAACAAAGCCAAATAATTAGTTCTTTAATCAGGATAATGAAAAATACATGATGTAATTTTTAGAACAGGTCAGCAATCCCAAAATATATATACTACTTTTGCATTGCAGAGAGACATGTTGAATCATCGTACGCTAAATTCAGGAGGATTTCAAATAAAATATATTACTAATAGTTGTTTGACCAACTAGTTTACCAAAGAAATTTGAAACGTACGTTCTTCTCACAGCAGAGATTTCCATCCAGCTAGGGTTGATGGATAAGCATGCAATACTTTTGCTAAATAGGACCCGTAATGAGAAATTAATTAAACACGTGTATTATATATATTTATATATATTTAAACACGATCGGCCTAAGAATATGACACAAATCATGATATGCGGTACTATATAATAATTAATTCTTATCGAGCTATTATTAAATCATAAACATATATGGTCCAAGAAAGATGTTTGGAAAGTTTCAACAGGAGACTAACATATGCAGTTCCTCGCGCGATCCTTTGTTGAACGGGCGCCATACATGCACGTACCCTATGAACAGAATTGCAGCAAGAGAAGCAAGGACATAATAATTAATTGAAGATGGCCTCCGGAACTGAGGCTATAAATACGTGTTTATCGATGGATCGATCAAAGTCAAGAGCAGAAACTTAAGCTTCCTTTGATCTCCTATAAACAACAACCAAGGCAATCTTTTGATCTTTCGCTACGTACTTACGATCACTTACGTACGTGCCTTAAATTTTCATCTTCTTCATGGAAAAAACAATGTCAGTTCAGCCTCAGCACACAACATACAGGAATTTCATCACCATTTTAAGCATTGATGGGGGTGGTATCAGGGGGCTTATCCCTGCAACTATACTAGCTTTCCTTGAATCACAACTTCAGGTACATGAATATATATAATTTGGGTTACCGGAAAGATTCAAGATTCAGGTCTTCCATAAGCATAAATACATATGTACATAGCCGAAATTTTATGCATATGAATGTCACCACGTACTAACAAGTTTGATATAACCATGGCATGTATATATAGGAGTTGGATGGTGAGGAAGCTAGACTTGCAGACTACTTTGACGTGATTGCAGGAACAAGCACAGGTGGTCTTGTGACCGCCATGTTAGCTGCTCCAAATGAAAATAATCGACCTCTCTTTGATGCCAAGGATATCAAGCCCTTCTATCTCCAACATGGTCCTCGGATTTTCCCACAGAAGGGGTATTCATGATATATACTTCACTACTCCCTCCTTCACAATAGTAGCGTACTGTGTATTTTATTTGTACGGCACATGAAAGCTTTTGTATAATCTGCATATTTAAATATTAACTAGTGAAAATGTACTGGTCTTGAATCTTTTTGATTGCAGTGGCTTATATGGAATCTTCAAATCACTGATAGGGCCCAAGTATGACGGGAAATACCTTCACGGGGTTCTAAGGGAGAAATTAGGAGAAACTCGGCTGCATAGCACATTGACCAATGTTGTGATTCCAACTTTTGATATCAAGAATCTGCAGCCAACAGTTTTCACATCCTATGAGGTCTGATCTTTCTCTCTAGTCTCTCTCTCTAGAATCATGAGCTTCAGATGTTAGTTTCCTTTCATATAAAATTAGTATTCATAAATTTGGAGAGAATGATATAAATAGCTCTAAAAGTATTTCTATCTGGTGCAGGACACAGAAAAGTGACGTGAATAATTTCGGGCTAAATCGAATTCTTTTCAGTTTTACGAGTCTGACAGGGCGAGAAATATGTATTTCAAAGTCATTGACCTCGTCCCTCTTAATTGCAGGCGAAGAAACATCACTCCTGTTTGAATGCTCGACTATCCGACATATGCATTGGTACTTCGGCAGCTCCAACATACCTTCCTGCCCATCAGTTCAAGCACCAAAACGAGGCGGGAAAGGTTTCTGAATTCAATCTTATAGATGGAGGTGTTGCTGCAAACAATCCGGTACAATATTATATAATCTTTAAAGTGACATTTTAAAGTTTTATAATACTTCGAAAGAGTTGAGCTGATATTCTTTCTTTCTTGGCGTTTTGTTGGTTCCCTGGTCCAGGCCTTAGTTGCCATAAACCAAGTGACTAAAGAGATCTTCGATGCCAATCCTGATTTCTTCCCAATAAAGCCCACAGACTATGGTCGCTTTCTTGTAATCTCATTAGGCACTGGCTCGGGAAAGATAGAGAAAAAATACAGTGCTAAAATGGCAGCAAAGTGGGGCCTTCTTGATTGGCTAGTTCATGGCGGTTCAGTTCCCATAGTGGATGTGTTTACTCAAGCAAGTGCAGATATGGTTGATTTGCATCTTGCTGTGGTTTTCCAAGCCCTTCATTCAGAACAGAATTACCTCCGAATTCAAGTAGGAAACTTCTTTTGATCTAGGGTTTGAATGCAGCTTGCAAGGGTTTTAAAATTTCAAGTTATATTATTAATTACTATTTCTATAAAATATTGGTTGAGGATGACACCTTGACTGGGACAGCAGCTTCGGTTGATGACTCTACAAAAGAGAACTTGAACAAACTTGTTGAGATAGGGGAGAAACTATTGAAGAAACCAGTATCAAGGGTGAATTTGCAGACGGGTTATTCAGAACCGGTCAAAAATTGTGGTACAAATGAGGAGGCTTTGAGAATGTATGAAAAAGAAATGATTGAACTCGCATTAAGTACTACACATTTCATTATTCGATGTTGTACTCATAGTTTATTATAAAAATAATTAACACATAAATTCTTTCTGCAGGTTAGCGAAAAAACTTTCTCAAGAGAAAAAGTGTCGAGAGGCCGGAAAATCTACACACATGGAGCACGTTCATGCATATTACTAGTCTCTGAATTCGGGCTGTTCATGATCACCTCCATTCTACATATTCATAGCAGTTCTCAATGATTTGTTCCCTTCTAATTCATACTATATTCTTTTCATGTAATGAATTCATTCTTCGTTGATTGTTTGATATTGCTACAATAAACAAAAAACTTGTCAAGAAATTAGAAAGTTTGATGTAATGGTCACGAATAAAGTTATGTGTGATGATTGAAAGTGTTAGGTTGAGATCATTATCTGTAACAATATTGTGAGCTTTTTACCATATATTAGACAAATATTTGCAAAGATCGAACTCCTCAGCAAATTAGTTAATAGTTAACAATATAATTAGGATTAGATTTTAAATAATTCCAAGTTAGATTAATAATCTAAATTGATTAAGGAATAAAAAAATAAGAAACAAAATAAGAATCAATCAACTTGAAATATTAAATTGTTAAACTGGCCTGAAACTATTTAATTTGCCTCAAAAGCTTTGAAGAAACCATGGCCTGGCCAAGGAATAACAATTATATAAAATTGTTTACATAGTTTAGCAATATGTCCACATCAACACCTAGAAATTATAAAGAATTTTTATTTTAGATGATGATATACAACGGTACTTATACAAAAGATAATATTACAAGATACAAGTAATTAATTAACCTAATCTAGTGGGTGGATCAGGTCATCAACCGAGCCATAAAGAAAACCAGGCTCAGGACTAAAACAGGCCCAACATGAATTAGTAACCAAAAAAGTAATTCTAAGATGTCTAATAACATCGGAAAAGATTACGAGCATCAACATATATGTAGCTAGCTTATTGTAAAGGAAGTAAATTAAAAAGGAAAAAGAAAAAAAGGAAAATGCTTGTTCCATTGAGAAATCATGTGACCCCTGAAAGTGACCAATATATATATTTTTTAACTTAATGGTTATTAAGAAAGTGTTTTTTAAATGTTTAAAGGTTTAAAAAATGTTTGAAAAAGAAAAATGTAATTTACACTATTGGTACAACATGTAGGGGTCCCCTTTCTCAGTGGCCATAGCATTTCCAAAAATTAAACAAAGAAAACAGCCGGCCGGACGTATCGGAAAGGAATACTTTTGGGAAGAGCTAGTGCAAATCTTTCGCATAAAGGGACAAATCCACATATGAAAATTTGAATTCCGTTTCCCTCAATATTAATGCTCGTTCTCAACTTTATCGATCCTTTCCTCATGAAGCTGGCTCAACATTTCCATAAATATTTTGGTGATCGGATATTAGCCTAACTAGGACATGATCATGCACCTACGGAAAGAAATTCAAGTTATGGTTTGGCTAAGGATAAGAAAAGAACAAATAAAAAAGGGAATCACAGATCTACAAATTTTTGTGGCTTTTGCCACGGGTTCTTTTTCTGCGACTAACTGTCGTGGGAAAAAGTGGCTTTTTGTCACTAAAATATTTGGAGAGAATAAATATAGACATTTTCCTATGAAATTGTCTTGATCGATAATGTTTGATGACAAAAGATTTTTCTTTATCACGTCTGTAATTTTTGTGACCAACTTGTTTCCTGGTAATAAATATGGGCAACATATGCGCCTTTAGTAGAAAAATAGTTATTATAACGAGTTAAATTGACTTTTTACCACAGATTAAAGTTGCCGCAAAATTACTATTTAACTTGTATCCTCATCACCGTGGCTTATTGTTTTTGCTCGCTACTAAATAAGTAATTCCCACAAATATTACTCGCCATAAAAATATCTAAATATTTTTAAATAGAGGAATACTATACATCAGCGTACTGTATATCCCACGTCCACACCTGACGTCGATTATCTTTCTTTTATTTTTTTTTAGAGATTTATTTTAGAGATTTAAAAGATTAATTCTTTTGTTTTAAATTTATCAAATTTCTCGCTGGATTTATTTTATGATTTTTTTAGTTATGAAAATTATTTTGATGTACTTTCTTGTTATTAATTATTGTTTTGTAGTTAATAAATTTTATTATTTTATTTTACTAAATCATTGCATTTAAATTATATTATTTAAATTTTCTATTGTGAAATTTTTTTTGTTAGGTCTATTTTGAGACTCAGATTAAAAATACTACACCTTATTTATTTCCCTTCATTTTTTTTCCTTTTCCTCATTTTCTTTTTCCTTTTTTCTTTCTTCTTTCTTTTTTCTTCTTTCTTTTTCTTTTTCTCCTCCTTATTTCTCCCCCAGCTCGTGCGGGACCCAGCCTCTCGATCTTTTATCCTCCACCCAGCCACACCGTGCCTTGCCGTCTGGCAACATCGCCCAGCTCACCAGCTCCCCCACACTCCGGCTACCTCTCCCACCCCAACCTTCCTTACACACGCTCTCTCTCTCTCTCCTCCCCGTTGGCCGTGCGAAATCCATTCTGGTTGTGGGTTGTTGCGCCGCCATGTGCTGCCCATTTCTGTCGCTGTTGCTCCCATTCTCTTCCCCATCAGTTGGCGACCTCACCCCTCTATTTTTAGCCCCTCTCGCGCCGCCAAACTCCACCAGCACCACCATTGGCCACCATCTTCTTATCATTTCATTACCGGTCCTCTAGCAACCGAAATCACCCTTTCCCACTCCCAATCCGCCACCTTTGAAGCCCCACCCTTCACCTCCTGTAAGTCCTCCTTTAGGTTATTTTCGTTTTTCTTTGTAATATAATTTTTGGTTCTAAGTGCTTGATTTTGCTCAAGTATGTAGAACTTGAAGTGGATTGATGATAATTAATCCTTATATTTATTGCTTAATTTTTTTTTTTTTTTGTAGAATTTGAAGTGGGGGATTATTTCATTTGTTTTACATTTG
>Ga0115848_101243_pt1 | contig 10505 bp, 8 predicted proteins | sample InSIn3gowninarea_FD_83862 | JGI IMG/M metagenome (GOLD analysis project Ga0115848, IMG submission 83862)
CCATTTCCCCATTTCCCAGCTTGCCATTAACTAACCATCCATCGCCAGACTGGCATTTTCAAACTCAGCAGCTGCACTTACTCCCTACCCTTGCGGCTTCTGTTTTTAAAGGTGGGGATGTCGATGGCGAGGGAAAGGCAAAGGGAAAAGTGGTGGAGATGAAGCAGAAGCAGCAAGGGTAGGGAGTAAGTGCAGCTGCTGAGTTTGAAAATGCCAGTCTGGCGATGGATGGTTAGTTAATGGCAAGCTGGGAAATGGGGAAATGGGACATGGTGGAGTCCAGATAACGATACGATACCCCAGAATTGAAGCAAATCAGATGCAACTAAATGAGGAAAATCCTAATTCGTTATACTGCTTCGTCTCGAATCACCACACTTGGGGCACATCATATCTAAAAGGGTAGGGATAACAATGTGACATGGCGTGTTATTCGAAAACAACAGGAGAGGCGGGAAATTAAAAATTCAAAACGTCAAGTCTCGAGTTCAAAGAGTTCAAGATCAAGTTCAAAAGCACAATGCTCAGCGATTGGTATGGAGCAGCAAAAAGATGTTACCAGGACAGTGACGACGCACATTATTAGAAAGATTCCTACCATTGCTCACAATCTCGATCCACACACGCTCTGAGAAAATAACAGCATCATGAACTGCCCCAAGATGATGTACTGCCAAACACAAAAGATCCAGCGCGCTAACGCCTCGTACAGGTGTCGGTTTGGGAAGGAAAAAGGCTGCGACCAGCCAAAAAGAGCGAGTCAAGCCCGTCTTTCCACTCCACCGACCATTCACATTTGCAGCCTTTCCTCGAATAGATAGACCACTATCGCACACGAGAGCCGCCGCAGTGTTGGGTTTGGACAGGTTCAACAATGGTGCAGCTGCGGCGGCTCAATAACTCTTCACATGGCCATGACCCCTCTTACAAGATCAAGCACTTCTTGGACTTCTTCTCTTTCCGGGTAAGGAGGGCGGCGCGTGTGGCATGCTCAAATACCTCCCGAACGCCCTCGTTTGTCTTCGCCGAGCACTCGAGGTACTTCTGGGCACCGATCTTCTTGCGTACGTCCTCAGCCTGATTGTGTTAGTGGGAGTTGTCTGGTTCATATGTATATTCGCGGTAACTAACCTGCTCGGGGGTAACAGGCTTCTGGGAAGTCTTGTGCAGCTCCTCAATCGTCTTCTGGTCGAATCGCAAATCCTTCTTGCAGCCAACGAGGATGATGGGCAGACCCTGGCAGAAGTGCAGAACCTCGGAGATCCACTATTTGCAATGTCAGCCAAGCAGCGGTACGTCCGGGGGTGGTGCGTCGTACCTTCTCCTGTACGTTGTCAAGCGAGTCGGGTGAGTCGATGGCGAAGCAAATCAGGATAACGTGCGAGTCAGGGTATGAGAGGGGACGGAGACGGTCATAATCTTCCTGGCCAGCAGTATCCCAGAGGGCGAGCTCGACGTGTTTACCATCAACCTCGACGTCGGCAACATAGTTCTCGAAGACGGTGGGGACGTAGACCTGTGCGGACGGATATGTCAGTATATGTGTCGGGTTGTGCAGGGGCGTGGTGGTGTGATAGTGTGCAGTGGCTGCGATGAAGATGAAGAGGCGGAGAAGCTAGGCTGACGCAGGCCAGGGCCAGGGGTGCAGGGTGACGAGTACTGACCTCAGGGAAGGTGCCCTTGGAGAAGACACTGCAGAAACGAATGTTAGCAGCTGGCGAGGGCGAGGGCGGTAGGGGAGAATGGGGGCGCGATGGGCGGGCGTTGTGCAGGACTTACATCAACAAGCAGGTCTTTCCACAGGCGCCGTCACCGACAATAACGAGCTTTCGTCGAATCTCGGCCATGGTGATGTTGTGGGTTGCTTGGGGGTATATGGGGTATCAGAAGCGAGATTTGTGAAGCTGTTGAGCGAGGAAAATGTTAGCAAGTGAGATGAGGACGGGTGGTGGTTGAAGTAGTAGTGGTAGCGGTGGTGGTGGTAGTGTGTCGTGAGGAGGCAGCGGGCTTCAGGGCTGTTGCCAGGCACATTGACCGCGCCGGGGGTCGTGCTAGCACTGCTGCGGCTGAACGTGGCTGAGGCGTGCCCGCGCAATCAGGGCCGAAATATAGTGTCGCAACGGGGAATAGTCTAGTGCAAGTGCGGTGCAAGTACGTACTGGTGCGGAGAGGGTTTGATGCAAAGTGTGTCGGCGAAGGGGGGTTTGCGGTGGATGGAGAGGAAAGTTGTTTGTAGTAGGAGGAGAGACGGGCGACAATGTCGGCTAGGTAGCGCTTTGAAGGCAAAAGATAGCTAAGATAGCGGTAAACCCATGTGACGAGCGCGCTGCCTGTGCATGCACTCTTGATCTTTTGCACAACCACCTGTTTGTTTTCCTTGGCCTATGTATCGTTTGAGAGACAGTCACGGTGCTGCGTTGGCACAATGTCTCGTTCTTGGATGATTCACGCCGACTGACTGCTTCGCCGTTTGTCCGCCTTCCACTAACCTAGACTTCACGGTTTGGCCGTCCCAACAAGGACGCGGTGGCCGCGACAGCAACCAACAGGCGTCTCAGGTTTGATGTGACAGACACCGACCCTCCTGCCATTTCCCCAGCAACATTACTGCCCAGTCTTTCATCTCTACTGTACCAACGCCTGAACAGCTCAGTTATGCTGAGTGTCTAGAACATGTGGTTCGACACTTTGTCCTGCCTAGCGTTGTTTTGTGCATTTCTTTGTCCGACAAACCTGGGGTCAGAAACGTGAGATGAGAACAGTATGAACCCGCGGGCACATGTCATCAACTGAAGGGGACGTGTTTTGCAGTTGAGTCTCTGCCCATACAGTAACTTGATATCCTGCCCAATATTACCACTAGCTTAGAACTGCATCCATCCTCTTCGAGAAAGAAGCTATGGCCACGGAAGCTGTCCATGTAGGGTGTATCATGAAGCTCGATTGCGCAGACTGCTTTGTAGTTTAATAGCGCGATCAACCCATCATACAGACCCATGCGCACTGCCGCGTGGCCATATATGTATATGCGGAGATAAGTACGGTGATGCTTAATCACCCTGGTCTTCGCTGCGCTTCGGCCGTGTTCCACTGAGCACGTGAGTTGGCGAACCGCTCGAGATGGACGTGGCGGGGTGACGCCGTTCCCGCGGTTCGACTAGCATCCAACCCAAACTTTCACGTCTCACGCATTTCGTTGTCCTCTGTGTAGATAATATTATTCTTTTCTACCCCGCGCTCTCACTCCTTACATCCACACTCATTCACCATGGACGATCAACCACCACAACCCCCTCCACCGGACCAGGACAGCGCTATGCCCGACGCCATGTCCGACGCTGAGAAAGTGAGCTCAACCCGCCCGCCAAAGAGACCCGCTGACAACGACATCGCCCAGATTCGTGCAAAGCGTCTTGCAAAACTTGGCGGTCCTACAAGCTCAAATGGACCCTCACAGCCATCGTCTACCGCACCATCACCCGGTACAACAACACCGCAGCCTTCAGAACCGCAGCCTCCAGCAGCACAGCCTAACACGCAGCCCGCACAAACACCAAATCCCTTTGCACAGTTAGGCGTCAAGACGGAAGCACCGCCCAAGCCGCGTATCAACATCAAGCCGAAGCCCGCACAACCGTCGAGTCGCGTTGCATCGCCGCAGCCTTCAGCAAAAACGCAAGAAGTCAGCCTTGAAGCATGGGAGGACCGGGTCATCAGCGGTATTTTCAGGATAACGCTCGACGAAAGCCGCACACAAGATGCACATGGACACAAGCTCTACTTTGCCTCGGGTGCTAAGAGCGACCTCGAGGACGAGAGCCGCCCACTGCGATTCACAACCGATATGCTAGACTCAGTCATACTAGACGCAGCGTCAAATCAGCCGGAGGGAGCATTGGAATATCTGCTTAGCTGCTGGAAGCGCGTGTCCAAACAGTCCAAGATGATGACCAACAAGAACGACCCCAAATTCGACATCGTCAAGGAGGCTCGGCGGTTATGCTTCAGCTATTGCATGTTTGCTGCCACTATGCCAGACATGTTTGGCGAGGAAGCCCCCGTGCAAAATGCTCTGACAGATCGTCTAATAATGGGACCTGACGACGAGCGGGGCATCTGCTACGACTTCCTGACCGAGGCGAGTCTGCGAATGGGCGAGGATGACACTGTCAAGGAGGCTATGGTGGGTGCCATGGAGGACCTGAGTCGGAGGTTAGCACAGGTGTCTATGATTGGGGACTACAAGCCCTATATTCTGATATTACGCGTCTTCATCCGGTTCCCTCCGCTCGTCGCTGCTTTGTCGCAGTCAGAGACTTTCCTCCCTACCGACATCGAGCCTCAACATATCGAAACACGGAGTTTTCTGGGACCCTTCTTCCGATTGTCTCCAATGCAGGGCGACGTGGCATTGAACTATTTTGCCGGCTCTGCTGCCACCGACAAGGGATTGGTCACAAATGCACAGCGGGCAGTGCGCATGTCTCTGCAAACCCATCAGGACGAATTACTCGATATCGCGAACGCCTTCATCAAAAACAAGGAGTCTCGCGAGAGAATGCTCGACTGGTTTGCATTGACGGTGAACAAGAATCACAAGCGGAGAGCCATACAGGTCGATACCAAGACAGTCTCGTCGGACGGATTCATGGTCAACGTGACCGTCGTGCTGGACCGTCTATGCGAACCCTTCATGGATGCGACCTTTTCCAAGATTGACCGAATCGACATCGATTACCTCCGTCGGTCGCCGCGGGTGGACATCAAGGATGAGACGAAGATTAATGCGGACCAGAAGACTGCCGACGAATTCTACAACACTAAGGCTGCTGGGACCAACAACTTCATCACGGAGGTCTTCTTCTTGACCGTGGCCGCTCATCACTATGGCACCGAAGCGGCCAACGCCAAGCTGTCTAACCTGCAGAAAGATGTCAAGTGGCTAAAGAAAGAGCTGGTGAAGATGGATGCGGAGCGACAAAAGTTCACGTCGAACCCGATGCAGTTGGCCCTGTTCGACAATCACGTGAAGAAAGTCAAGGACCAAATCGAAAGGGCCGAGTGCAGCATTCTGGCCATCCAGGGTGTGTTGCTGGATGAGACGACGCAGGCTCGCTCTATGCAGTTCATGCGATACGTGATTGTCTGGTTGCTACGACTCGTGTCTCCGGGATCCTCATTTCCCAAGCAGGAACTGCAACTTCCTCTACCCAAAGAGCAGCCCGTCGAAGTCAAGTGTCTACCTGAATACTTTGTGGAGGATATTGTTGGTAACTTCAAGTTCATCACTCGCTATATGCCGCATATCATCACCACAACTCGGTGCGAAGAGCTCGTCAAGATCTGCATTGCGCTCCTGCGGAGCTCCGAGTACATCAAGAATCCATATCTGAAATCTGGTCTCGTCACAATCCTCTTCTATGGCGTGTGGGAAATTCCTGGTCGACCCAAGGGAGTGCTTGGTGACACTCTTTACGGACATAGCTTTGCGATGCAGCACCTGCTTCATGCTTTGATGAAGTTCTATATCGAATGCGAAAGCACCGGCACCCACACGCAGTTCTACGATAAATTCAATATCCGGTACGAGATCTTCCAGGTGATCAAGTGCATCTGGCCAAACACCATTTACCGGGACAATCTTGCTACAGAGGCACGGTATGTATCATCCAATTCATCTCTTGAGACGTACTAATCAAATGCAGGGTCAATCTGGATTTTTTCGTGCAATTCGTTAACCTGCTTCTGAACGATGTTACATTCGTCCTTGACGAATCCTTTACAGCGTTTAAGGAAATACATGATGTTTCGAGGGCGCTCAAAGATGCGCCAGCCGACATGGATCAGACAGAGCGACAAGAGCAAGAAGAGAAGCTATCGTCAGCTCAAGGCAAAGCTAAGAGCTACATGCAGCTGACGAACGAAACCGTCGCTATGTTGAAGCTATTCACCGAAGCGCTCGCAGACTCCTTCACCAAGAAGGAGGTTGTTGTTCGTCTTGCCCACATGCTCGACTACAACCTGGAAGCTCTAGTCGGACCCAAGAAGTCCAACCTCAAAGTCGACAACCCCGAAGAGTACGGCTGGAACCCTCGAGCCATGCTAGCCGAAGTCACCGACGTCTACCTCAATCTCCAACACAAGCAGTCCTTCATCGACGCCATCGCAACAGACGGCCGTTCCTACCGCCCAGAATACTGGGCCGAAGCCCAAAGGATCCTGCAACAACGCCGTCTGAAATCCGACGAGGAAATCCAGCAGTGGCAGCAAATGGGCGAGCTCATCAAGCTCGCTAAAGACCAAGCTGACATGGAAGAAGCGGATCTCGGCGATATTCCAGATGAGTACTTGGATCCTATCATGGCGACCCTCATGGAGGACCCTGTCACTCTCCCCATCAGCAAGCAGATCGTGGACCGCTCAACTATTCAATCGCATCTTCTCAGCGACCCCCATGATCCGTTTAACCGCACGCCACTGAAGATTGAAGACGTGGTGCCGAATCAGAAGCTCCAGGAGGAGATCCAGCAGTGGAAGGCGAATCTGTTGGCACAGAAGATGGCGGAGAGGAAGAAGGAGAGAGGGGGAGATGCGATGGACACTTCGTAGATAAAGTGTGGGGGGAAACGGGCTTGTTCTGAGGCCCGGGGATAGAATTTCCCTCAATGGCGTTAAGGAATAGGCAATTGGAACGAGATATTCGATCCTGGCATGAACATAGGCACAATGGAGTTTACATGAATCAAGAACATTTTCAGAGCGGCAACGAAATACGATATTGTTTTCGGTTCCGGTTCGTTACTAGACTATCACCTACTACATACTCTGCAAATCACAACCCATGCATCAAAACATCCACATCCCAACCCAGCAAATGCCCACTCCTACAAAATTGGTGAGCGCTGACTAGTGATTGGCGTGCCTGACATGGCCGGACTGTTTCAAACTCCACCGTCCCGAGCCCTTGGCACAGGGCTTGGCTTGTCAACTGTCAGGGGTCAACCCCCACAAACTCGCTCAACCATCCGGGGAATTGTCACTCTTTTGTCGAGGATTGCATGAGATGGGCAATGTCGCGGCCCATGATGAACTCTAAGTATCTCGGCACTCTTTTTATCTCCTGTTCACCTTTTGTTTTTGAGGGGTTGCTACCTATGGTGAGGATAGGGTGAATAGTTGTCCCGGGACGATCGTAGTTGCTTGGTGCACTACGAGGATCGATAGCGCGGTGCCCTAAGTTTGGATTTTGGAGGTGCTTGGTGGTTGAATCGGACATCGGATATCGCTTAAGAAGAGAGGGAATATACGAGGACACAAGAAGCGATCTCGTAGGGCGATTGAAGCACGTCACTGCTAGACGTCGCGGACAACATCATGCACCCATCACTCCCAACATGTCTCGCCATATTCGCAGCACTCTCGCAAACAGCCACAGCCTTCTATCCCTACAGCTTCGACACCGATAGCCCGTCCAGCAGCTCTCATAAACGCCTGTCGAACCCTATTCAGCCCGCTACAAACTCCATAACGCTCCCTCTCCGACGCGTCGCCTCGCCTCTCCGCCCTCGCCAGAACGCGTACAACATCGTGAATTCCAAAGATCCTACACAGGCGAACAGCGTAGCAATAGACCAAGATGGCGCTGATCTGAGCTACATGGTCGCCGTCACCATCGGCACCAGCAAGGAAGAATACCATTTACTCCTCGATAGCGCCGCGAGCAATACCTGGGTCATGTCGTCAGACTGCGCAACCGATAGTTGTAAAACACACAGCACTTTCGGCGCAGACGATTCCAGCACTTTAAAAGTAACCCCTCCTTCCTGCTGCCTCCTTTAAAAAACAAGAGCAAGTTCTGACAGAAACACAGCAAGACACCACCACACCCTTCCACCTAACCTACGGCACCGGTTCCGCCAGTGGCAACCTCGCAACCGACACCCTTACCATCGGTCCCTTTTCCCCCGCCCTAACATTCGGCCTCGCAACCAACGTGTCCCAAGAATTCCGCTCCTACCCCATGGACGGCATCCTAGGCATCGGCCGGGGCACCACCACTACCACGGGGATAAACAGCCCCTCCTTACTCTCCATCCTCTCATCCGCATCCCTCATCCAGTCGCAAATCTACGGCATACACATCCCGCGCTCCTCCACCAATCTCCTAGACGGCGAACTCACCATCGGTACCCTGAACCCCTCCCGCTTCACCGGATCCATCAACTACATGCCCTGTCTCGCCAACCCCGCCGGGTTCTGGGAAATCCCTATGACCGATGCAACCGTCGACGGCAAGAATCTAGCATTTACGGCCAAATCAGCTATCATCGACACAGGCACGAGTTACATGCTCATCCCGCCCCTTGATGCCGCCGCGATACACGCTTTGATCCCCGGCTCCACGCAAGATGAGAATGGCGAGACCTTTTATGTACCCTGCGACACCCTTGCTACCATTTCCCTCGTCTTTAACAATACAAAATACCAAATCAGCACTATGGATTGGCGCGGGGGCAAAGTGCAGGATCAGGGCGGCCTGTGCAGGAGTAATATCGTGGGACGGCAAACGTTTGGTGCAGAGCAGTGGCTTGTGGGGGATGTGTTTTTAAAGGGTGTTTATACCGTGTTTGATGCCGGAGAGGAAGGGGGGAGGGTGGGGTTTGGTGTTTTACATCAGGAGGAGGCGAGTAGTGCGGCTGCGAGTACTACACCGTCTGCTGTTGTGGCGGGGAGTTCGGCGGGTGCGGCGACGACGACGACGCAGAGTCAGAGTCAGAGTCAGAGTCAAGCTACGAATCCAGGTGAAGCCACGGCTCAGGGGCAGACGGGATCAGCTGGTGCTGGACCAGGACGAGGGAGTCGTATAGCTCTGAGCAGTCTGCTGAGTTCCCTTTTGATTTCCTGGTTCTTTGTTGCTTATAGCATAGCATAGCATAGTATAGCATAGTATACATATTTCGCATTTGAGAGGATACATGATATATATTCTGGGACAGGGTGTACAGGTATAGGGATTTTAAGTCTTTCCTAATCCGGCGTTTTGCATATAGTCGTTTGAACCTCTATGTTTCATTTCTCTTCCTCTTGCAGGAAGTAGGAGCTTTACCTATGTAGCCTTGTTCTGTTCTGTTCGGTTCTGTTCATGCAGCGCTCGTGGTCACAGTGATTTGGCATCGAACGTTGCTTGCTTTGATTTACTGGTTTGGGATGTGGATGTTTTGATGCATGGGTTGTGATTTTGCTTAGAGTAGAAACCGTTGTTCGTCTTGTGCCATCCATCAGTTTAATCCACTATTTCACATCGCTTCACCCATTTACAAACAATCTCCACACTTGCAAACCCGCTAAATGTAACATTCACCTATTCAGACTCAACAACTCCTCAACATAGCGCCGCGCATCAATCCCAATGCCCTCTGCTAAGCCTTTCGGGCCCCATCCAGCACCCGCGCCTCCCATCCTCTGACTCTGCCCGCCACTGCCGATACCTAATCCATTCCACATGCCGCTCGCGAACCTGCCACCGGATGAACTCTTCGCGCTGGCATTCGCGGTATCTCTTGCGCGTCTAACGAGGAATGCTTCACGGAGTTCATCCGTGTCGAACTGCACACTGGACGCATTAGACTTCTGACTCTGGACAGCTTCTGCGCTGGCATGTGAAGGCGGTAGACGCATCCAGACGACCCACCACCCACGACTTGTTTTTTGCGTACGTTCAATCTCTGTCAGGTTACGTCGTGTGCTCGATATGGTTGCTAGGATTTGACTGTGTACATTGAGTGCTTCGATCCTGCTCCATCCTGCTGCTAGACTAGCGCTGCTGCTTAGACCTTCGGCGATCAATGTGCCTGGGTCTGGGATGTTGGGGAGGCTGGAGTGCACGGTGTGGGTTCGGGGATCGAATACGAGGTCGTAGATAGGTTGGGTGTTGGGTGAGCCCGTGTCGGATGTGGTGGTGTAGGGGCTTGATGCAGCGGTAAGACGTGCCGCAACCTTGTCCGGCGATGTGCTTCTGTCGAGAGAGCGGTGGAGAGGGGAGAAGAAGTTGTGGATATCGCGGTAGAAGGACGCCATGCTCAATGAGTCTGTGCGATGATTGAAAAGGAAGACGTACATAAATGGCCGATGCTGAGCAGCGTTAGCAGGAGATAGGCCCGACTTGCAACTGTGACTTACCACATAAACGACAGGCCTCAGGCGAGACAACTTTGGTGACGTGGGAGATTCGAGCTTCAGCTCCTGCTCGTACTGTGGTGTCTCATCGGACTCAATACTAGGCGTCGCGGTTGGACTTCTTCTCCGATCAACTTCAAGGTGAATCGTCCGAAGCGGGATTCGATGATTCCAATTTCCTTCGTCGTTCTCGTCATCCACGTCCACGTCTTGCAGGTCACCCTTGAGCCCAATGAGGAAGTACCCATCGTTCTCTAATCGTATCTGCAGTTTCAACCTCTCTTCAGCATGGTCAATGTCAGGTTCTGGTTCGATATAACGCATAGCTT
>Ga0115848_101245_pt1 | contig 10497 bp, 7 predicted proteins | sample InSIn3gowninarea_FD_83862 | JGI IMG/M metagenome (GOLD analysis project Ga0115848, IMG submission 83862)
TGTGTTCACATACCCTAACACCTACCAGAACTCGTCATGCCTTAACACATGGCATGCCTCGGCACTATTTGGCACATGTTAGCACACCTTGGCACTTCTTCAAATGTCATGGCATTCCCTAACATTCCTTGTCACTCCCTCCTTGGCACGCCTAACACTCACTGACACCCCCCAAAAACCCTCTTGTTCATTCATTTTCACTCGATGATTTATGTTTGATGGTGTGAATGTCTAGAAATAGTTATTTTAAGAGAATAAAAAAATGATTGCACCATTAATGACATAAGTAATTATAAGATTCTACTTGAATGATATTAGGAAACTACACAAGAGATTTTAAGAATGGAATTTTTAGTATTTTTTGTTATGGTGCAGGAATGGTGCTAGTGAGTAGTGACCTAGTGCTCCCTTGTGTTGTCCTAGTGCTCCCTAATAGTCCTCAACATGCTTTGGCACTCTCTACTTAGCCCTTTTCGACATGCCCTCACTTCGTAACATGCATAACACTCCCTGACACACATTGGCACTTGGCACATGTTAGAACTTGGAAAAGTATTAGCATGTATGACATGCATTGCGATGACTTGATATGCTTTGGCATGGTTTAATATTATAGTTGACATAAATTATTGGAAAGTAGATGAGAAACAATAAAGGAATATTTGGCACGTAGAATGCACTAACACTTCGAACTTGGCACCTATTCACACCTAGTGTTGGTGTGCCTAGCATACCCCTCACTAAAAAGGTAAAATGATGACTTGTTAACCCTCTTATGTGTTCATCTCCATGTAGTTTAACTTGTTTCTCCGTTTTTTTTCCTTGATCATAGCTGACACACATTGTCACACCCTTTCACATATTTGCATTCCTTCACACTTGGAACATCTTAGCATGTTTGACATGCCTTTGCACTATATGTCACATATTAGCATTCCCAAGCACACCTTGGCACTCATTCCCTCACAACTAGCATTACCTGGGAACCTTACATTCCCTGGAACACCTTGGCACACGCTAGCTGTCATACCCTCATAGATAGCCTCACTTTTTTTGCAACTTGGGAACACAACACAGTCATTAGAAAAACAATGTTGTGCCCAACCCAAAGTCTCCCTTTCTCTGAAATTAATTTTTCCACATCTTATCACAACTATAGGATTCCCTCTTGCAATTCTTATTCTAAACTTTTCCTAAAATACCTCATCGTAGGGATACCTGGAATTCACTGATACTCCTTGGCACACACTCTTATTCTATCATTACCAAAAATTTTGACCAAATTGTCCATTGTGTTCCTTGGAACTCCATAACACTCCTCAACATTCATTGACATTTTCTGCCATGTGTTAGCAAACATTTTCATTCCTTGGCATGCCTTGGAACTCCTTGGCTATCATGCCATCACAACTACCCTTACCTTTTTTTAGACTTGGGAATACAACCAAGTCCTTCCTTGACTGTAATAGCTTGACCAAGTTACATTTACTACAACTATACTATGCCTTGTTCACATAAGAACTTCCTATAACTCATATTAGGATACTCATTTCCAATCTCGACTCATCCCACTTAACAAGTTACCAAGTCAAAGCTCACATCCAACCATGGCCATAAAACAACTAAGCAACATAGTTTACATCCTGACATGCCATAACACCTAGCATGTTTAACACTCCCTTAACACTATGTGGCATGTGTTAGCATCCCCTACATTTATTGGCATGTTGTTCACTCCCTAGCACACCCTAGCACTCCATGACATTCCCTAACACTCTAGCATGCCTTGGCACTGGCCAACATATAACCTTGTCACTCCCTCATTAGAAGACTTGGAACTCGGTCACACTCCCTATCACACACTCTTATCCATTCATTTCCATTCATTTTGAACTAGTCCTCCCTTGTGTTTATGTGGAACTCCCTAACACTCCTTCACACACATTCGCACACCCTGACACCTAACATATCTTTTTTGTCATGCTGACACTCTATCATTTCTTGTAACTACCTATCATACCTTGTCACTCCCTCCTTAGCACACCTAGAACTCACTGACACTCCCTGTCAAACACTCTTATTCATTTCCATGCATTTGAAACTAGTGTTCCCTTGACTTTCCTTAGCACTCCATAACACTCCTTAACATGCATTAGCACACCTTAGAACCTGGCACATATTGGCATGTTTCCCTGGCCTCTAGCATACCTTGTCACTCCCTCCTTAGCACACCTGGAGCTCACTGACACTTCTTGTCACAAACTATTATTTGTTCATTTCCATTCATTAATTTTACCTAATGCTCCCTTGTATCTATGTGGTTTAATTTTTCCTCTTAATACAAATTGTCGTTACAATCCAAAAAGGACAAATATTTGTCTTCAAACTGTAGGAGTTTAAAATTTACGTTTTTGTTACATTTTGGTGGATCTTGTGCATTTATGGCACACCGAGAAAAAATAAGGGGTTTAAAGAAAGCAAAAATTGCATGATGTTCTTGAGCCAAAAATATCCGACACAAAAGTCTAAATTGTAGTTGAAGTGAACGATTCTTATTTTTATTGTTTTGATAATTTTTTATTCCCTCCTACAAAAAAATCCACCCTTTAGGAGTCGGAGCAAGTAAAACAGTGTGGTGGGCATTGTTTAGTCAATTTAGTGTGCTAAATTGTTAACATAAATTATCGACCAGGGCTAGTAAAGTGATGAAGTGAAATGCACCGTATGTGCCTAAGTATCCTTTTCCTACTTCATTGTTTTTAATGTTTTGTTGATGTTTTTGTGGGTTTTATGTTTGATTCTTAGTATCCTATTCTATACTAAAAAGATAAAGTTAAACCTATGCCAAAAGGAAGAAAAGGAAATGAATTAAAAATAGAGTTTATTTGCATGTTTTGTTCCTAACTAGGAAATGATGAAAACAGAGAGTCCTAATCCATGGATGTTACAATTTATAAATTACATTCAAGAAATGAAAGTAACTCAAAACACTAGTACTTAATCTGATTCATTCAATTGGAGATTTATTAGAAAAGCTTGTGAAAAAGATTAATTCTAATGCAATGAGGATCTCCTAGAACATAAAAGGGAAATACTTAAACAATCAGTAAGTTAGAACATTATAGTGAAATCTCATTCATTTGTTAGAGGTTTATTGGAAGAGCTTGAGAAAAAGATTAACTATAATGTAGTAAGGATCTCCTATAAAATGTTGAAACAACTTATAACATCACAATTAAATCTCATTCATTTAATAGAGGTTTATTGGAAGAGATTGAGAAAGAGATTAATTATAATTTGATAAGGATATTTTATGAAACAAAACAATAAATAAATCATAATATTACAACTAAATCTCATTCGTGAATTAGAGGTTTATTGGAAGAGCTTGTGAAAGAGACTAATTGTCGTATGATGAGGATATTTTATTCAACTAACGGACATAAAATGAAATGCTATTAACTGAGAATATTAAAATTGAATCCCATTCTTTTAGTAGAGATTTATTGGAAGAGATTGAGAAATAGATTAACTGTAGTATAATGTGGATCCTTTAATCTAAGAAAATGACATAAAACAAGGTGCTAGAAACTATGATACACAAAACAGTCTAAGTAAAGAAAGATGACAAAATAGAATTGAAAATAACTTTTCTAGAAAACATGTAAAACCTCCTCGAATAGCAAGGGCCCTCTGCTATCAATTCGACATTAATCCTTCAACTCCTTAGGAATGTATTCAAAACAGCATCAAAACTAAAACTCCTTTTATTAACACAGTGCTTGAAAACAGAGTATCACTTTTATGATAAAATATGTTTCAACTATCTTTCTTGGCATTACAAAGCCTAATTTATATGAAAATTCATAACCAATATCGAGAAAAAAGATTAGCATGTGTAATATTCAAACTAAAATTGAATTGAAACTCTTTTGGGACTCCTGATTTGCTGTGAAGCGAATCTGGAGTCCTGCTTCGTATAGAAAACTGATTCTTTGACTTTCACTTTGACCATGTGCTTAGACACCTCTAGGTATCAATTCAGTCCTTGTGGATGGGATAGAATGATGTAGGTAAGATTTGGATTCCACCCATGTGTGGCTTTTCTCCAGATGACACTTGTAACATACTTAAACACCAAAACAACTACGGAATGCTTGACTCGCTACAGAATGCCTGCATTCTATAGCAAACTGTTCAAATATCATTAAGATAGAAAAATCATGAAAGTACAATAAGCTAATCATCTATATGCAACCTTTAAGCAATATTAATCATTATTTTTTATTTTTAGGTTTATGAAATGATAAAGAGATGATGAAATGAAGTGAAGGTTGGAAAAAGAGAAGACAATTTTAGGGCTCTACATACCCCCACTGTAACACTCTTGCATGTCCTCATGCAACTTCATCAAAACTTTATTCCATATGCTCTGAAACTTTTGCAAGAACATCTAGCGCCCTTTTTATGTTTCTTTTGGTATTCAATACCATTCTAGGTTTCCTCATGAATAATTTGAACCTCAGATCTATGAGTGCCCTGTTCAGTTTATTACTTTCTTCTTTAGCTTCATGCTTGCCTTATACAGTGCTCTCATTTGCAGAGTAAGGGTGTTGTTCATGTCATTCTTCAATTTGACCTGCTCTCTTAAGATTTCATTTTCATTTTTGATATGTCTATTTAGTATCTTGAATTCATAGTTATCTCTTCTCATGGTTTCTATTGGAGGTTCTTGTGGACTGAGTGATATTTCTTGTTCTTCTAAAGCCTTTCCTTCCAGAGATTCAACATAATCATAAATTCTCTGTTGAGCTGGGTCTATGTTAGGAGTTCCTCTATTAGGATCTGCTTCATACTGATGTAAAGGAGATCTATCAACTGGTATTTTTTTTGGAGTTTCTTCCTCTTCAATATTTATAACTCCTCTTTCTTTAATCCCTATCTTTTTCACTATGTCATTAAGTCTAGAGCTTCTTCTTAATTTAGTAGGATTTTCATTTTTCTCCTCAGCACATTCACCTGTCAATTTCTCTTTTCTTTTAACCCTGATTTGTTTCCTGATATTTGTCAATTTTTCAGAGATTACTTCTTCACTATCTTCATGTGTTGATGTATCCTATTTGATTTCAACAACTTTCTCAATTTTTCTCCTACTACTTCTTCTTACAGGTTCTTCTTTAGATATTGTTTCCTATGGTTCTTCAAAATGGTTTCTTAGGAGAAATTCTTCCCAACTGTCTCCTATTTTCTTCAAATGAAACTCAAACAATATCTTGATTAGACCATGATGGTGAAGGGTAGTGTCTAGGAATTGGAGTCTCTTCTGAATATTAGAGGCCATTTTTTTCAAATTATTAAGCAGAAAGAATGGTATATTTATTTCATTATCTAAGAAATTCATCATCAGTCTAATATGATAGACATACAAGGTACCGAATCTACCCTCACATGTTATGAATTTTTTTAGAATTAATAACATATTCCTCCATTTGTTTTTCAGAGTTGTACTAGGAATACATTTTCTAAACATTGAAATAATCATACCTAGGTTCTTCAACATTTGTTTCCAAGTTTCATTATGGAACTCCTTTGCCTTTCTTACCCAGAGCAGTCCCAAGAGTAGAAGGTTCTTGTTGAGGTGACCGAGGCACTGTAGCAGTAGCAGAAGACATGGGGACGAGTTGGACCAGTGTCAAAGCTAGATAGGGTTTGTGTTGACCAAGCGGGGTGGCGGTTGGAGGATCGAGGTACCAGACAGGGATTCCCAAGGTCATTTTAGGAGGAGAGAGGGTAGCCATGACATGTACTGAACATACTCCCGGAGGGGGTGCAAGGAACGGTATCTGACTGGTGGGGTGATGGCTAGGTGGGACGGCTCTGAGATGGTTAAGGCCTGGGGGAACTATCCGAAGAGGATATAAAGACTCATGGAGACTAACGGTAGGTGAAGGGACCAAAGGATAAGGTCTAGAAGGCTGAGACAAAGTGCTAGGAGCAAGTTGTGGAGGGCGAGGTTGGTGACTAGCCGAAGCGGGCCACTTGAGAGCAGCCCGAGACGATTAAGGAAAACATCAGTGAGGGTAAGGAAAATGAGGTTGATGTTAATGAGGAAAATATCAGTGAGGCAAAGGAAGGCAGTGAAGAAGGAGACAATGCAGCATAAACCAATGAAGAAGAAGGTAGTGAAAAAGGAAACAGTGAAACAAAAACTAATGAAGAAGAAAGTAGTGATGATGGTAGCCATGAGAGTAGTTATGATGGCAGCCATAAGGGCAGTGATGATAAGAGACATGATGATAGTGAATATGACAACAATAATGGAAGTAAGACATATGGAACTAAGATAAGTAACATTGAACATCTTGCTTTCACCTACCAAAGAGGAAATAGATATGTGTTTTCTTCCCTCAAGAGGCAAGGGGCCGTGCCTTCTACATCAACTAAGCAACTTGACAAAGGCAAAGAAAAGGTCATTGATGAAGGAGAAGAAGATAAACATGAGACTGAACAAGAATTAAAGCTCATTCATGTTGAAATTGATAATGAAAATGAGGCAAGGATCTCAACCATGTTGCTCAAAAGAAAAGATGCCCAAATTAAAGACTTGCAAGCCAATCTTGGTAGGGATAGGAATGTGATTCACTATTTTGAGGTTGAAAACAAGCAGCTGGAGGCACATAAGGTAATCTATGAGATCATGGCTATCAGAGCTCGGAAGAGGCTGCAAAGACAAAGGCAAAGGTAGAAGAGGTCTTGGGCACTCCTGATGACACTGAAGAAGAGGAAGATAAGTTTCTTAAGAAGAGGCCAAGGACAATTGGCTTGAAGAAAGCCTTAGCCAAGGAGACAGAACAAGAGACAGCATTGGTAGAGAAACTCACTCCAAGTGAGCTTCTTTCCATGGAGATAGAATATGACTGGGAACCTTGGCTAGAGAGGGAAAACATACACTTGGAGGGTGAGTTAGAGAAGACCAAGAGGGACCTTAACCTCCAAAAGAAGATGGCAAGGCATTATGCCTTAAGAAACAAGATTGCAAGGGCCAAGTTCAAAAGAGGCCTTGCAAAGATTCAAGCCCTCAAGGAGTAAAAATGAAAAGAAAACCTTGAAATCCTTGCTGAAGCATCCCTATAGGCATCCCAAACATAATTAGCAAGGAAAATTCAAATTTTGACATCTTTTTGTAAATTTTGGTTTTTGACTCTTTTGAAGGGAAAAAGGCATAGCGCCATTGGCGTTGTGCTCTATTTTGGGGCACTCAATGAGGGAATGGTTTACATTTTTATGTTCATATTTCCAAGAACATCATTCACAGAAAATTTCAGCTCATTTGGAGCAAAATTTGTCCTCTAAAAGTGCCAAAAACACCCAAACAATTACCTTTCTGCCCTATTTTCAGAGCTAGTGTTGCACCATGAGAAGTCTTGGGAGATTGATTTTTTGAGTAGGTAAATGGAGTCCAATAAGAAAAATAAAGACATTTTTGGAAAGTAGATAGGACACACTTTCCAATGACCTATCATGGAGCTCATTTGGACACATGGAAGGCTTCCAAATATTGGTTAGAAAACAAGCAATGTTTCTTAGGGCTAGTGCTGCGCCCTTGAACCTTAGTGCTATGCCCTTGCAAAAAATTCAACAAAACACACTTGGAGATATTTTGGAAGTTATTGAAAAGACTCAAAGTCAGTTTTTTTCCAAATTTGGCTGAGGATTTATTTTTGCATTTATTGAATTAGGATATTTGTGCCTTAGGCCTTGCATGGTCTCATAGAACAAATTTGGCCCTTATGAGTAGTTAATGGCATTTTCCAACCCTAGTTAGGTTTTTGGTCCTCTTTTCAAGTTAAATACTACAATGAGGCCTCATTTTAAATCTTCGTTTATTGTTAGACTTAATACATAGAGTTGAGGAGAAATTTCCTTTGGGGTGTTATGAATGCTTTGATTTGGATGACAGTGGAGCGAGGCACACTTGCAAGATTCATGAGCATGGCTAATGGTGATGTCCTTCTAAATTAGTGTTTGGCTTCTTATTTTTTTTTAGTTTGTTTCATCTTTCTCATGCAATAGGATAGAAGTTTTAAGCTAAGAAATGTTGTTTAGAGGCACCTTAGCTCTGTGTGCTTTCTATTGCTTATATTGTTTCCTTTGCTAAGTGAGTTTAGAGAATTCTTAGTTGCTCTATAATACCACTCAGCCTTTTTATCTCAAAAATGATTTAATGGAGCCCATGTCAAAGTAGTTTATGGTTAGCCCTTCCTTTGGTATGAATTAAACATGGATTTTGAGGTCTTTTCTTCAAAGTATTGCTAAATAGGGTTTGACTAAAGAGGCTTATGGTTTGCCCTACCCTCTTTTCCATCTTGAATGGCTGCATTGAAGTTATTTGTAGTATTATTAAGGAATTTTAGGAGTTCCCTTCTCTTGGATCATTACTATATGTTATCTTGAATTTTTTTCTTTGCGTGAAGGTGAAATCACTAGAGAATTTACAAGTTTGTTTCTCTCTATGTCTTGATGGACTATTGTCTTGATGTTTACTTACTAGGATTTAGTCAAGGAAGCTAATGGTATGCCCTGTCTTTTGTTATTTCTTTATGCATAGTGTTCTTAAAGACTTTTCTTGTTATACTACATGTTAAAGGATTATTAACTTCCCTTTCAACCTACTTATTTCACAAATTAATGTTCGCTTCACTCACATAAGCCTTCAAGATCCATTTGGCTTTGCTATACTTGCCCTCTGAGACACCCTTGACCTATTGTTACACTTATGAAGACCTTTTGCAGACTCCATAGCCCAATGGTATAAACCTCTCTTACTCTATATGTTTTGCTTGACAACCTACGGAGCCAAACAAACAAACAAACAAATGCTAATCCTTATAACTAGCCTAAAATCAAAACCCTAAAATAAATCAGGTTCACATGTTTCATACAAATATAGAGAGAGCCCTCTCTAAGTTGAGGAAGGCTAGGTACTAGGACTCCAAAGATTGGTTTGATGTTACCCTTGTGCATTTGGTCTTGCCAATGTGACAAATTACAGCGAGCTAACACAAGAAATCAGTTTTTAGACTACAACGTGAGAGGAGACTACAATCCATTGGTACATACAAGAAACAATGTTGGTTTACCTTGTCCTTAGCTCAACATACCTCCATCTCTATATATGCCTCACCACTTCCTCAAATTTGCTTCACATCTACTCTTCTACCTGTGTCTCTTTGTTCCAAGTAACTCACGAGAAAGCTCTCACAATCACTCAGCTCTCCCACATACTCTCTAACATTTTAGGGTTCTCAACATCATATATTTTATATACATATTTACTAGCTATATTCCACATAAGGATATGATATGAATAGTCTTTCCTATTTACATTCTCCCTATTCATTTCACACATTTTCAAATTTTGAATATTAAAATAAAATAAATGTTCCACCAAATATTATTTTCAGCCACGTGTAATGATTAAATACACCAAAATAATTCCAATTTCATGTAACTTTATAGGGATAGTATAGGACCACGTAAATGAGCATTCATACCTCGCATCATCAACCATCTTAAAGACTCACAAGCAATTGAGAATTCATACTTTATGATTAAAAACACTCCTTTGTTCAACAACATTATTTTCCATTGCCTTGCATCACAAGTTCTTCATGTCACTTTTCCAACTAACCTTTTATCTTGCTTCAAAAAAAAGAATAAAACATTCTCAAATACTTCAATAACATTCCTTTCCTTTTCAACATACATCAAAAACCATGGAAATCATAGCATCATACAATATGCAACCACAACATACAAATAATAAGCATAAAAACACCTAAATCAACACAAGCGTGACACTCACTTCAACTACAATTGTGCATACATCAACTTACATTGATTGACATCAATGACAACTTTGCCAACACTTTTAATTCATGTATGCTTGTCTTTGAACCCACCTAAACATAAAAGTCTAATAAATCAATCCATTACCTCCAAATCATCATTTTTGTTCATTTTTGCAATCAAAACCTTAAAAAAAAATCCAAATTTAAAAAAAAATTCAAAGTTTGTCTTTGTGTGTGTTTTGTTTCTCATTTTCTAGTTGAATATTTATGGGTATTAAAATTTTATTATTCTATTAAATATATACATATAACTATACTACAAATTAAATTAGAGTTCAAAATTGGCACTTATTAATAATGAAAAGAGAATTTAATATGTTATCATATTAAAATTTAATATCTTATAATATAACAACCACATGAATTCTAGAACATACTAAAAGCAATGTTGGGTTGGTCTCCAATTTGTTTAAAATAAAATTTCAAACATTTTAATATAAAATAATTTTTAATATATAACATTTTTCTATCAAATTTATGTTTTCTATAAATTTAGGTGAAGTTTTTAACAATTTTAGACACATGTATCCATATTTAAAGAATAATAAAATTTTAATACCCATAAATATTCAACTAGAAAATGAGA
>Ga0115848_101166_pt1 | contig 10494 bp, 12 predicted proteins | sample InSIn3gowninarea_FD_83862 | JGI IMG/M metagenome (GOLD analysis project Ga0115848, IMG submission 83862)
TAAGGGTTATGTTTAATTATGATGTTCTACATTTATTATGTCACATTGTGATTTTCATCAAGGGTTATTTTTTATTGATAATTAGAAAAATTACATAATAAATGGGGAGATATTTGTTATTAGTCTATTTCGATTGAAATCAGAATAATGGAAAAGCATAAATATGTTAGAAACATGATGTTTCAAATAAGAAAAGAGAGACACCCACTAGAGTTCATACATATGATCCTAGGCTCAAAGAAATTAGCTTGAAACCAAAAAATGCTAGGAAGAACAAGTATAACACCAATATAAGTTTCAAGAAAAATCACAAACAATAAACTAGGGATAAGGTGAGGTTTCCATTTAAATAGGCTTGGTTGTACCTTTGACTAGATAAATTAAGGGTGACCCAGGAGCATAGCCAATCTCCATTCGAGGGAGCCTTACTTTGACATTAGCCAACAAGAGTTGAATTTCCTCAAGCACCACCATAATTCTCTCCCTAGCCGCATGATGATCCAACAATGCTTTTAGGTGCCCATACAACTTAATTGCATGAAAATATTGGTTTTGACTACCTAGTGTGTACCCAATGTTTGAGATCCAGGTGAAGATTTCTCCGAACAACTCAGTGTGTAAAAGTTGTTTACATTAAAGCCTGACTTTGTCCTCGTCATCCTCTAATTCCTACTACCCTCATAGTTCAGTTTGGTCTTGATATATCCAAGTAGAAGACTTAACACATATATGAATGCATGTGTTGCTACAACTCCCACCACCATGTCTTCAACAAGATTTCTACTCTGTCATGGCCATAGAAGAAATGAATGGTAACACAGGATGAAATGACCAATTTTCTAAGCAATGAATGGTAACACCAGATGAAATGACCAATTTTCCAAGGGGATAAGGAGATGTATCCACTAATTTATTTTTTAATGTTGTCATAGAAATCCAAGGAGCCTAAAGGATTAATGCCTAAGTTCAAATCCCATGGAAAGAGACGACAAGAAAAGGGAGAATGAGCATAAATCATTAGTGGGAAATATCAAAAGGGGGGAGACGTTACTAATATAACCCATTATAAGAAAGGGAAAAAACTAGATGAGGGGTATAGAAAGTAGGAGGAACAAACTCTTGAGAGAAGCAAGCATATATCAGAAAATGAAATAAATGATGGCAATGTCTTCCCAACCTATGGAGTAATAGGAAGAGGTGCAATAAATGATGGCAATGTCTCCCCAACCTGTAGAGTAATAGGAAGAGGTGGGGTGCAATAAACTATCACCCTTGCGAGAATTAATTAACACCATTTGTTAGCTACCATAGGCATTACTTGTGGCAACAACAATGTGAACACTTTCCACCTTTGGCATGGTGTTAGTCACCCTATCGAGGAGATGATATGAATCACTTCATTTCAATTGAGATTGAAAAATATTTGTGATAATGGAAAGATTATGTGTATCATTTTTTCTAATCTTTTTATTTCAAAACAATAGTCTTTTGAAGATTTATGTTTGAAAATAATTATTTCAGTTACTTTGTTATATGATCCATTGAAATTTAAATTTAACCCATTGCCCTATTTTCACGAAAAAAAGAGAATGATTTAACTAGTACACCATCATTACATTGTATTTTCATGCATGATAAAAAGAACAATTTATGACTACCACATCATTGCATTGTATTTACATGCATCTATGGTTGATAATAAACTCAAAATCCATTGCATCATGTGAAAGGAATGCCCATAAAATGTATTTATTTTGGAAAAACAACCATTTTTCATTTGAGCAAAATCTTGTAAGAAAATTTATAACTTTAATTATTGTAATGTATGTGTTTCCAAAACACATAATCAAACTTTGTCTTCCTTATGATGACTATGATTGGATGTTGCAATGTGACACAACCTTTCATGAATTCCATAATGTTACATGACCATTGAGGAACATAGAAATTCCTTACAAACCAACCATGATGAGTATCACAATGCATCCTAATCATTCAAGAACATCTCAATGAAAGATTACCCTTAAGGAATGTCATAGGTGACATAACCCCTAAGGACTGTAATGTGATGTAGCTATTTAGGAACATAGTAATTCGACATAGTATAATGAATATATATATTGTAATTTGACATAATCATTGTAGAACATAGCAATAAAAAATAACCCTTGATGAAAATCACAATGTGACATAATAAATGTAGAACATCATAATTAAACATAACCCTTAATGACTGTCACAATGTGACAAAGCTCTTGGTGGACATTGAAATGCAACATAGCCATTGGGGAATTTATAGTAATTAAAAATTGATCAACCAAAATGAACATCACAACGCAACATTGTGATAATAAATAAATGGCCATTGCAATGTGACATGGCCCTTTATGTGACATAATCATAATGTTATAATGCAACATTATGATAGAAAGCTATGGTTAAATAAAATCAACCATAGTCCACCAAAGTCAAACATAATCAACCAAATCCAACCAAAATGAATATTACAGTGGATCATGACCATTTATGAACATCACAGTGAAACATATCCACTAAGTAATATCATAAGGTGACATAACCCTTAATGAACATCACAATGTGGCACAACTATTGAAGAGCATAGTAATTCAACATAAAGAATGAAGATGAACATCACAATGTGACACAATCATGGTCAAACATAAGTCTACCAAGATAAATATCACAACAATACATAACCATTGAGTAACATTGCAACCCAACATACCTTTTCATGAACATCCCAATGCGACATAAACCTTCGAAAACACTACAATTCAACACAAGTACACCTAGATGAATATTGTATTATGACAACTGTTCAAAAACATCACAAGCGTGACATAATCCTTGATGAATGTAGTAATGTGACATAAAATTAGGGAAAATAACACTTTCATATAAGCTAAACCAAGATGATTATCACAATGCATCATGGCCATTGAAGAACACTACACTAAAAATATAACCCTTGATAGATGTTGTAAGGTGAAATTGACCCTTAATGAACATCATAATGTGACATAACTATTGAGGAACATAGAAATTCAATGTAACATAATGAAGATGAACATTATAATGTGACATAGTCATTGTGGAACATTTCAATCTAGCATAACCTTTAGGAATATCACAATGTCACATGACCTTTGATGGAAGTCACATTGCAACACAAACACAACATGAGTCAACCATGATTAACAACACATATGACATCACTATAGTATTTTTATTAAAAATATCTTATATTCCATATGTGTTATTTCCAAAAACAATGCTAGAATCCATTACATCAAAGCTCATCATGTCACCTATGGGAACTAAACATGGGTGGGGAGTGTCCCAATCATTCCTCCCAACCACTCGAGATGAACTCAATTGACACAATCAACATGGTCGACCAAAGTCAACCATGTTTAACCATAAATGGCCATGGTGAACCATGATAAAACCAAAGTCAATAATAACAACCATGGCTAGTCACATATAATCATTTTTGGGATTTATTTTGTTTGTTTGTTTATCTATGTAGGTATTGGCATCCTTTTTATAGTATTTGTTGTTGATTTATTCTTCATTAGAGTTTATTTTCTTGGTCCTTCATGTTTTTTTATGTATTTTATCATCCTATTTGTTCTTAACTCCTTTTAGTATTTTTGTTATATGTTTAATGGCCCTCAGCCCCTTATTTTATTATTGAACCTATTTTATTTATTGATTACTTTTCTTTGAATATATATATATATATATATATTTCTTTTCACTTGTGTATATTTTTGTTTTATTTTATTTATTTTTCCATTAATTATTTTTAATTTAGTTTATTTTATTTCCATTAATTATTTTATTTATCAAATGATCTTGTCTCGATTAGGGTCTTAACTCATTTTTATACTTTTTGACTTCCCTCCTTTCGAGTTTGACTTTGATTTTTTTTTAATAAATTATTTTAAATATTATTTTCAAAAACTAGTTGTTTAATATAGACGTTACTTTTTCTTTTTTTTTCTCAGAAAGAAAAGTTGAATTGTATTATATTGAGTCTGTACAATAGAACAATCATACAAAATATAAAGACATAGGACATATAACCCATAGGATGAGTCTACAGAGTAGATAGCCAAGACACAAGACATCTCCAGCACCTGCTGGGATCAGAAATGGAGAGAGATATAGACATAACAGATCTAACAGATGCAAGGATAGATCATAAAAGAGATAGGACAAAAAAGGCACAGAAGAACCAAAATAGAGAAGTCAAAATCCTAGGAAACAAAAGTATTGAATGATATAGGATTCCCTGCCATCAAAAATCTTTAAGGACCAAGCATCGGATTCCATAAGAAGACCCTCCTTAGATAGGCAATCCGCCCTCTGATTCCAAACTCTGAATATATGTTGAATTGTAGACCCCTTCATGCGGCTCCAAAAAAACATAATTCGATCCATCCATACAGTGAGGTGAGGGCAACTAACAAAACCTTTACCATTGACGTCATCAACCATTGTTTTGGAGTCCCCATAGATAGAAATGGCCTGAATGTCAAGAAAGCAACAGAAGGCGAGGAGACCCGCAAGGGCCTTTGCCTCTGCCAGACTATTTGTTCCCTCACCTGCATTCCAAGAGAGATTATATTGAAGATTCTCATCCAATTGAATGAACACCCCAGCTCCGCAAGTGTTTTGTTGGGATGCGCCATCAAAGAAGGCCCTCGGGGACCTGAGCGAAGGAGCCACCTACACATTTCTATTGACAGCATTTGATTTTGAAGAAATTTTGGGGATAAATTCATAAATGAGAATTATGCGTTGATAAATATCCTTCAAAGGCTCCTTTGCATCGTTGAAAAGTTTATTATTCCTCCAACTCCAAGCACACCATATAACAATTATAATAATCGGTCTCCATGATTCTTTTTGTCAGCTCCACCATGCAAAAGCGTCTTGAGTAGAAGCATGAGAAACTAGAGGGAAACCATAAAGACTTGCCAAGACCTGCCATATTTTCAAGAGAAAGTTGCATTGGAAGAACATGTGAAAGTTTGTTTCCTCTTATGATTCGCACATAAGGCACCTACTCGGTCCATGCCACTGCCTCTTCATCAAATTCTCCCAGGATAAATTTTTATTATAAAACACCAGCCATGAAAAATATATCAATTTGGGAGAGCATCCCAATTTCCAAAATGCTATTGGAAAAATGGAGGAGTGCACAGGCTTTAGACTAATCATATCAGCATAAATATCCTTTACACATACCTGAAAATTTGCAGTTGGCAAATCCCATGCCAGATAATCGTGTGGGCTGGATCGGAGGAAACCACAACTTCTCAGAATATTCCTGACAGGGGTCCAAAGGCATTTCAAAGACTGTGATAAACCAAGATCATTAGCCATTTTCCAGATAGGAAGAGGGCCATGATAGCCCGCGATCAACTTATCCCACGTGAAAATACCTTTACAATGAAGGAAAAATAAGATCCTTTCAGGAATAGAAATGCATTCATGCCCACTCGAGATGGGATCTAATCCGATAAGAATTCTACTGCCAGATTGAAAACACCATTTCAGATTCTTTAAGAAATATTGTTCCAACTTGCGAAAGCTGAGCCATATTTTGCTCCAATCCTCCCCAAACGAAACCAATATTCCAGGCCTTTACCCCGCATGTATTTTATTTTGATGGTTTTTCTCCATGGTCCCTCACCGAAAATGCCCCTCCACAAAGATCTACATAGGAGCGCCTTTCCAAAGGTCCTCAAGTCCAATAAACCCCACCCACCTACAATATGTTGTCTAGAAATCTTATCCAAAGTAGTGAGATGATATCTTCCTTGTGCTGAGTTGCCACCCCAAATAACATTCGCAGTGATCTTGTTCATTTTCTGAATGATACTTACCGGGAGGAAAAAGATATGAGCCTAATAAACAGCAAGTTGCGAGAGAACTGCCCGAGTTAGGATGATTCTTCCAGCCAGAGATAAACATTTATATTCCCAAGCGGAAATCTTTTTATAATACCTATCAATAAGCCATTTCCAATCATCTTTTGAGTAACCCTTTGCCTTAAGTTAAAAACCAAGATATTTGACTCCATCCTTGATTGACCTCAAGCCAACTCCAAACAAAGCCGAAATCCATTCCACTCCTTCCATATTGGCGTCTTTGTGATAGAGAATGGATTTGGATTTGTTTATTTGAAGATCGGTGGCTCGTTGAAACCTATATAAAATGTCATTTAGGCAAGTCCACGTAACCTTGCACAACATTGCAAAAATAAGCACATCATTAACAAATAAATTGTGCGATATGATGTTGTTCATGCATATCCTCATAAGCTTACACGTTTTCTTTGAGACAGCCTTATTGATGTGAAGGCTCAAAGATTCCATCACCAGAATTAACAGTAGCGGCGATAGAGGGCATCCTTGACGCAGCCCCCTTTCTATTGAGAAGAAAGGGGTTGGGATTCTGTTAATGATGACAACATAATTCACGTTCTCAATACAAGCCATGATCCAATTTATGACCTTCGATTTCAAGCCAATCTTTGCTAACAAACATCTAATTAAACCCCAGTCTACACAGTCGTAAGCTCTTTGCAAATCAATTTTTAAAATAGCTCCTTCAGATCGATTTGAGAGCATGGAGAACAGGCTTTCCTGGGTGATGGCGACTGCATCCATTATATTTCTCCCCTTTAGAAAAGCATGCTGATCCTTTGATAAGAAACTGGATAATGTCGCTTTGATCCTCTCTGCTATAATTTTTGTGATAATCTTAAAGGTTATGTTGCACAAAGAGATCGGCCTAAAATCCTTAAAAGAGTCTGCCTCCAATTTCTTTGGGATGAGAGCTATCAGCGTGGATGAAGTAATGTGGTGAATGCTGCCCGAAATTCTTGATGCTTCAACCATCCTTAAAAGATCAGATTTGATGATGTCGAAAAAGTGTAACAAGAATTCTATTGTCTAGCCGTCCAGGCCTGGGCATTTGTCCTTCTTAAAAGCCTTCATAACACCGTAGAGTTCCTCTTCTATTATGGCCTAGAACATAACTTCATTTTCTTCATCATTAAACATTTGGGGGAATAGATCGATACCCCAAAGGATGTCATGAAAACTGCTATACTCCTTTCTTTTGTATTGGTCTTTAAAATGTCTCACCGCCTCCTTTGAGATTTCTTGTTGAGAGAAAAGAAAACCTTCCTACCCATTACTAATTTTCCATATAGTGTTCATCTCCCGTCTGGCACTTGCATACCTGTGAAAAAACTTGGTGTCACCATCTTTGAGCCATAACGCCCTGCTCTTGAGCCTCCATGAGGCCTCCTCCTCCTTTAAAATATGCTGCTTCCTTTTTTCCAATTCATTTAATCTGCATCTCGTACTGAAAGAGACTGAATTGGCTTTCAAAAACTTAGAGATATCATCCATTTCCTTTTGGGTTTCATTAAGAGCCAGTCTGTCCACTTATCTTTTATTATATTGCCATGCCTTTACCACTTTTCTCATAGAAGACATTTTATCTCTAAAAGTCATGAAAGGAGGAAATGAGCAATTAGCAGATAGATCCTGCCAGGCTTTAGTTATTTCTTCATTGAAAGCCGGGTCCTCTAGGCATGTTCTATTGAATTTAAAGTGATACCCATACTTGAAACCCTTTTCCTTCCAGCTGAGGGAAATTGGTTTATGATCGGAGATAAAAACATTTTCAATGGTCGAGAAAGGCATGCCCATTTTATCAATGATGCTGATATGAATGATAAACCTGTCAATCCTTTTTGCAATGTATGCCCCTTCAAAGTCTTCCATTATCCCACGTAGGCATCATTTTGGATGGAGAAACATCAACAAGGTTCCTGTGGAGAAATTAAAACTTAATTCAGTCTGAGAGAGGATCATACTTCCTACATTTTCCCCAATGTTCTTCCGAACTTATAGTGATATTCATATCACCTGCAATCATTAATGAGTCAACGTCAAAGATCCCTGAATCAAAAAAAAATTCCCAGAAAAGAGACTTGTTCTTATAAGGAGCATAGATATTCAATATATTGATGGGGCACGAATGTCTGCTAATGACCGCAGAGATGAGGATTCCTACAAAACATTTATAGGCTTTAGCTTTTATCCAGGAAGGATCCCACATGACTGCTAAACCACCCAAAAGTCCCTTGGCTTTCGAGGCTACCATGAACCATGAGGGGAACATTTTTTTGAAGTATGAAATGGACTCTTGTTTGTTGTGCATAGTTTCCTGTACAAGAATGATTTTTGGCTTGGCAGAAAGGAAAAGATCTTTGAGCGCAAAAAATTTGAGGTCTGCTCTCAAACCTCGGATATTCATTGATATGATAAAAGTCATGGGGGAGGATTACCAACCACGCTAGCTCTAAGAGGTTGTTTATCAAATATGTCGAGGATGGGGACATCCACCAGAGACAAATTCCTTATACCACTGTCAGCATCTTTGGTCCTCCCACGATAGTGTCTACTCCCACCATTGTTTTTCTTCCTAACAGTTATATTCTTTGCGAAGTTCGGGCTGATGAGCGGGGGTGAAGTGAAACGAGGTTTATGGATGGTTAAGGGCTCCAGCTTGAGAGATTTCTTGTTGAGAAGGAAATCTAGGTCGCTGTTATATAAATTTACAGGAGATGAGGTCAGAGAATTTAAAGGGGTTGCTGATATCATTGGTTCTTTTCCTTTTATGGAGGAGATGTGGGATTCCAAAAACTAACCATTACTTATTAATATTTTTTAATAAATTAATAAACTAATATAATTATTTAAATATTAATTTTCCAAACTAGTAATATTTTTTTTTAATAAATTAATTTAAATATTATATTTCAAAAACTAGTCGTTTAATGTAGCCATTAATAATATTTGTTTTTAATATATTAATAAATTAATATCATAATTTAAATATTTTTGTTCAAATATAGCCATTACTTGAAATTATGTCTCTACATTGCTCTTTATTTAAGCCTTTGCCATGCCCTGTCTCTTCATCTGGCCCTGGTGATGAACCACACTTGTTGGTTTGAAACGCATCAGCCAAAAATTTCAATATTGAACCAAAAACCTGACCTAAGCTACCTAGAACACACTAGACATTTCGTCAAACGTATGGAAAACATGTAAGCTACATGTCATGAATGCATATCTAATAATAAAATTTTGAGATTCATTTGAGAATAACCAAGAAGTATATATACCCTCTCCACATAGTTGCAACAATAGTTTTTAGTCCATACATACATTAATCAATCAATAACTAAACAATTCATGACAAGTCACATAGATGGTACACATCATATAACTAGCATATAACCATAAAATATTCAACATAGAAGCCATGGTAACTTAGCCATGATATCACCAACAATATCGTTACAAATACTCATATATCATAATAGGAAAATGTCTCATATTAACATATGAAAATACCAACCAAGTCATGGACTTCCACATACCACCCGACCATAGATTAGGTTGAACCAAACCTCATGTTCAGCTAATCATCCTCGTGCCATATTCCAAGCATGAATGTGGGATATCATGGAATAAACAAAGACAAAACCAAACTAGGGCTTCCAGAGGCCAAACCACCTCAACCCTCAACCATAGTGATTCCACGTCCATGGTCGGACATCACTTACACCAACCAGATTGGTATCTACCCAAGTTGTCATATGTTCCAAGAATTAGTAACTCAACCCATAGCCTTTCAGGGCTCCAAAGTGCTTGTCCAACCCAGCTCCATGGACTAATAACTCAACCCACTAAGAGCTCTAGAGTGTTTTTTGCAATCTAGGCTCTAGGACTAGTAACTCAACCTAAGTTGTTCCAGAGCTTCTAGAGTGTTTGTTCCAACACACAACCATAAGGAACATGAGCACAAATAAAAAAAACAATCAAGTGGAAAAAACCCACAACACCATGGTTATCCAGGAAATGGAAAGGAAAGGCTAAAACCACTTTCAATCCAAGAAAATATCCATGTCAATGACAACACAACCACATAATCACATGCATATACCATGCATCCAAAAATCAACAATAAAATCACACATGCAACTTGTTACATGCAAAGCAATCTAGTTGTAGTTGTTGATCCGATTGTTCCCTTGCACTTTCTTGCTTTCCTTTTCATTCTTTCTCCAAATCCATGTGAATTCTAAAGTGCTCCAAGCATGCCCCGAGAATTATCCAAGATTTATCTAAGTCTGCAAGAGTATGAAAGAATGATAGAATAGAAAAGAGCTCCAAAATTGAACTGACAAAAGGTTGTAAATTGATCCTCAGAAACCTGTTTTATCATTGAGGCCTCTATTTTCTTCATTTTCCTTCATTTTTCCTTCAATTTGACTCTCATGCAAATATGTGACTCTTCATCTTCCTTTTCTCCTATTTTCCTTTATTTTATAAATAAAATGTCAATTATTGTCAATTTTCCTTTGTCAATTCC
>Ga0115848_101247_pt1 | contig 10494 bp, 4 predicted proteins | sample InSIn3gowninarea_FD_83862 | JGI IMG/M metagenome (GOLD analysis project Ga0115848, IMG submission 83862)
GTATGTTTGAGGGGGGAAAAGGGGGGGGAAGGGGAGAGAAGGAGATAGAGGGGGGGGAGAGGGAAGAAGAGAGAGGTGAAGTTAGGGAGGGAGGAAGAGATATAGATATAGAGAGAGAAATGTTAGAGAGAGAGAGAGGGGTTATTTGTATCCTCACTTTTAAAAATAGGGATAATGAGGCTTTGAGTCCATGGTTTAGGGAACCCTTGCTTGACTGCTTGATTGAAAATCTTGTGGATGTGGGGGATGAGGACAGGACCTCCAACTTTTAGGATTTCCACCTGGTAACCTTCAATGTCCTTAGCTTTCCCATTAGCGAAGCGATTAATCCCAAAATCAATGTCTTCTTATGAGAAAACTTCTTTTGTAGTGAGAAGGGTTTCAAAGTTATCCATGACATTTGGAGATTCACAAATCTTTTTAAGATAGGAATTCCAGTCATGCAAAGCAATTTTATTATTATCTTTAGTTTTCCTAGTTAGAATCTACCTCCAGAATTTCTTAGAAGCTACCTTAGAGAGGTGTAAGATATTCTCTTGTATTTTACAAATATATTGCCTTTTTTCCCTTTTAGTTAGGGCTTTGTATATTTTTATCTTGTCATTTTTAAGAGATTCATCAACAAATTCCTTTATTGCTCTCCTTACGCTTTTACAAGCTTATGCCATGGGTTGGTTTTGCTATTTCTTTTATTACTTGAAACTTCTATTGAGAACTTGTTAATAGAATATGAGAGGGTTGTAGTAAAATTATGATAGAGTTCTTCTATGTTGTCTATACTAGATAAAGGAATCAAATTAGTTTTTAATCCATTTAGAAAGAGATCTTTTTTATTTCTATCAAAGATTAAGTTCTTTTGGCTTTAAGTATTGTCTTCTATGGGATCTCTATTCATGACAAAATTGAGAGTTATAAGTAAAGGCCTATGATCAGAGTCAAGCTCATGGTCATTTAAGATGTCAAAATTTATTATTTTTTTGTATAAAGGGAGATAAGAGATAACATAGTCTACCACGCTACTATCATGCCCATGGATGCAGGACATCTGGCTAGAATTGGGCCACTTCTTTAGACCATTGCAAATTATGAGATCATGAGCACTATAGAGCTTGACTAGCTTTGACCCAAACAAATTTTCCTTGTGGTCTTCAGAGTTCCTTTTGTACCGGCTAGCCAGAGGAAGATCTTCATCTAACCAAAGAGGATTAAGGTTGGACTGATTGCTTAGAAGGATAGCTTGGTTACTTGAAGTTCGAGCATTAAGGTCACCCATTAAAAGGATATTATCTTCATTCCTTAGGCTAGAAATGTCATTCTCTAAACCATTGTAAGGACTATTTTTATCTAGATTCTTTTTCTTATAGAAGTTAGAATTGATGGGGGGAAATAACGAATTGCTATGTATGTCTTTTTATCATAAATTTCAGTAATCTCTATCTAACTATATTGGCTGTAAGGGTCATTTTTATAAATCCTAGCATGCGGAGAGATGTTCTTCTTAATGTAACAAGATATACCCCCAATGCCTCTATGGGAGGATCGCTTGTTCTAGGTAGACCATAGTGTAAAGGAATCTATGTTATGGACCTTAGGTTCTTCATGCTCCCAAGTTTCAACAAGAAAAATAATATCAACATCATTTGAGATCCAACTTAGCTTGGGGCCTTTGTTCCATGGAAAGCCTTAAGAGTTCTAAGAAATAATCCGGAGCATGTTGAATTGCTATTTATTATTATCTTTTTGGTTTCTATCTCGAATAATGGCTTTTCTATTTTTTATTATTGTCCATTCCCCTTCCTTCCTAGCTTCCTTTACCTTTTGAACCTCCATTCTTGATTCTGCTTGATCTTCTAGAATGAGATCTTCATTTATAAATATTCCCGTTCCTTTTAGACGTGAGGTTTTACTAACTATGTCATACTTATGGTCAGTAGAGCTCACCTTTATTCGGATCAACCTTCCTTTATTCTCAGTTAGTTTCCCCAACCTTGTTGCTTCTGTGAGACACATTGTTTCAATTTGTAATCTGTTATGTAATTCTGTTTGGGCTATGGCTAAAGTATCCTTGTCTACCTCCTCTTTCAAACTGAGTATTATAAGGTTCAAGGCCCTTTTGTTATGTTCATGGTCTAATTCTATCAATTTTTTCATTTCATATTTAATTGGTTTGATATCTAATTTACCTAGCATACTGTTTAGAGTAAGGCGGCTATTAACTTTTTCTTCTAGTTCTTTAAATAAATATATATGTTTTCATATTTTAAATAAACAGTTACCTGCCATACATATATAAGTTTTCATATTTTAATTAAACAGTTACCATCATAAATTTATGTTCGATAAATCATTGGAATTCCTTAACAAAAGTATTTAATTCAATTTTCAAGTTTCAAAGCACTAAATTGTATAATAATAAAATAAAAATCCCTATTACATTTCTTTCCTGTTTCTTATGTTTAATATTCTTTTATTGATAACAAACATTACGATCATAAATTTATGTTCGATAAATCATTGGAACTCCTTAACAAAAGTATTAAATTCAATTTTCAAGTTTCAAAGCACTAAATTGTATAATAATAAAATAAAAATCCCTAATATATTTCTTTCATGTTTCTTATGTTTAATATTTTATTTTATTTATTTATTTTATTTTATTTTATTTTATTTTAATTTTTTTTTATATATATTTTGTTTTGTTTAATGATTTTTATTTTGTATTTATAGAATACAATAAAATGTATTAAATTATAAAAATAAATAAATAAATTATTTTTTAACTGAAAAATCAAATGTTCTATTTTAATAATTTATTATATTTTTCTGTTAATTTATTATTTAACGAGTAATTTATCACAAACAATATCTTGACAATGCACTCTGTTATAGCTTAAAAGTCATTCCCTTTGGTTTATTAGAAGGGAGAATCATCTGCAAAGTGAGGTTGTCAAAATTTATTTGTAGAAGAATAAAAAAATATGAACTGATGTCTTCAAGGCTCCCCTGTAGTTGTAGCCTAACAACACTTGGCCAAAAAACACATTGTTTACACTGGCTTCACACATCAATGCGCCAACAATGCCTTAGTTATGCTGTAATGGAGCAAGAGAGTGAGAAATTGCATGGATAAGGTTGGATTAGGTCAAAATTGATCACTCAAAAAGTCAAAGGATCAAAGGACTAGACATGGTCGAGAAGATGTCAACATTCGATGTGGTCACTACCTAGGAAAATATATAAAAAGTAGTCTCTCAATAGATCATAGTTTTCCTGGTGATAATCCATTATTATAGGTCCATTAGATAGTGAGTTGTTAGTGAGGGTGATATAGGTGGATATTGGTGGCCACCTGCCAATTCCACTTAGACCCTCACCATTGTTTCTTTTAGCTCTTCAGTTTCCTTAATTGTAGCACAATTTACTATTTTTAGCAGGTTTTTGGGTCCTGAACTTTTGGAGCCGTTTTGAGTCCCTAAACGACATTTTTTGGGAAAAATGAGAGCAACATGGGCCCATCGATTGATGTTTTTCTTCCCAAAGTTGTATTTCTCGGATAGAACTTTCTAACGAGATATTATATGCGTTAAAGGAGATCGTATGCCAAAGTTATGACCCTGGGAAGTTGATGTACCAATTTACCCAAACGGGGCTCACAATTTGGCGTTTCATATTCTAGGGTTAGGTTTTTGGATGTTTAGGGTTTTCCATTGTTTCTCAACAATAAATAGGCTTTCAATCCTCATTGTAACGAAGTTCAGAGGCATGTAGCCGCCACATCTCTTCTTAGAGATAAACTACCATCGCCCTAGCTAGTTTATTTCCATTTCTATTTGTAAGCATATTTTAGTATTTTAGTAATGAAATGAAGTATTATTTATGATGCATCTCTATATGTATGGTTATATATATAATTTGTTGTGCTCTTTTTTAAATTCAGATTAGTGGTATCAGAGTGGTGTGCTCTTTCTCTGTCTTTTTTTGCATGTCCCCAACGAGGTCGGGATATAAGGAGTTAGGGCTTGAACTAGTTGAACCTTTGCAATACCAACCTCGTGAATCCTAATAGCCTCCCATGGTGGATGAAAAGAAAGAAGAGGGGGTAGGAGATCCTATCAAAATATTTCTCTAAGAGGCCCTCGAGCGACAAAGGAACGCGATGATGGACAACTTTGCCTAGATCCTTTAATGGCTACCCAAGGGCGACACATCTACTTCTAGCACCTACTCTGGAAGTACCACACCCTTTAAGATATAAGTTAAGTTCAACATTCCCATATTTGAGGGTCAGATAGATGCAGAAGTTGTAGATAAATGGTTAAATATATTATAAGGGTATTTTTCTGTTCATGATTTTTCCATCTGGGAAAAGATTACTTTCTTTCTTATTAAAGCCACCCCCCATGTCAAGGACTGGTGGGAAACCTACTGCGAGTAGAAGGATGAAAGTATGGCCTCAGTATTTTTAGCCACACCCACTTGAAATTCATTCTGGGTTGCCATCAAGGAGAAATACTACCCTATCAAAAGCTATGAGGATCAATACATAAAGTGGACCATACTGCGATAGGGAAGGGACCAAGACATGCCGAAGTTTACCAATATTTTCCATACCCCTTCACACAAAGTTGGGTATCAAGGATTTGGAGTAGCATTTGGTACTCAAATACTGCGATTGCCTGCACAGGTACATCTAGGAAGAAATAGAATTCCTGAACATCGTTTAGCTCGGCATGACATACTGATATGCCATCAAGATCAAGAAAATTTTTAAATAGAAGAAGCGAGACTTTGGATCTGTAAATCTGATGCAAGGGAAAGGTGCCCCCAAACTGTAGAACAAAGGAAAGAACCAAGAGAGGGTGGCCCAAGATAACCTGCCAAAGCTACAAGAAAATAACATTGCCATAAAGTCGAAAAAGGACACAAGAAAGTGGTGTGAGTTCCATAAGAGCTCCACTCACAACACAAGTAAGTGTCGGGCCATGTAGTCACTGGTGGATGAGCTAAAGGTTTCAGAATTAGATGCATGTTCCAACTCTAAGTCAGAACTCGACAAGGGGAATGACAAAGGGAAGAATATTATCAATGCAGAGCCCAATGCCATCGTTTCCACCATGAACATCTAGAAGGAGGAACCTGAAGATCCAGAGGAGAAGGAGCACCTCTTCCACTCCCAGATGTGGGAAAAGGGCTCCTCGCTACAGTCATTATCGAAAGTGGGAGCCAAAAGAATTGCATTTCGACAGAGGTCGTGAAGTGGCTAGACTTACTAACCACATCACATCCACAACCATACACCATCGAGTGGCTTCACCAAGGACGATATCTTCGCGTGAGCCAGCAGTGTCACCTTCCATACAACACCAAGCCCTTCATGGATGAGGTAATGTGTGATGTTGCTCCACTTGATGTTTGTGATGTATTATTAGGACAACCATACTTGTGGAAGCGACATGCTATGTATGAATCAAGGCCCCGTGCTGTTATTATTACTTTAGGAAATAAGTTGTACATGATACAGAGGTAGCATTGCCTACCACCATCTCTTTGGTTACTACAAAACGATGCAGTAAGCTCATTTCCAAAACTGGGAAATTTGTTTTCCTGATGATACTCCCTCAAGGAAAGAAGAATACGGTGGCCACGACCTCTAGACAGGGCCCCTCCGCATGACAACTACAAATGGACAAGGTCGTGGAGGAGTATGAGGACATCTTCACCTCCGCCGCAAGGGTTCCTCTACACTGTCAGGTCAAGCACTCCATCGATCTGACCCCAGGAGCACCACTGCCCAGTGGACCAATCTATCTGCTCTCCGTTCTGGAGAATGATGAACTCAAGAGGCAGATTCAGGAGTTGTTGCAGAAAGGTCACATCCTTTTGATTTCATTTCCCTGTGGGAGCTTGATCATGTTGGTATAGAAGAAGGATGGGACTTGAAGACTCTGTATTGACTATTGGGTGCTGAAAAATATCACTCTCCATAATAGGCACCTGATCCCATGGTTTGATTACCTCCTGGACCAATTGAAGGGGGGGAATATTTTAGCAAGATCAATTTGAAGTTAGGATATCACTAGGTACCAATCGAACCCTTCGATGTGTGGAAAACTACCTTCACAGCCAAGGAGGGCCTTTTTGAATGGTTGGTTATGCCTTTCAGATTGATGAATGCTCCTACAACCTTCATGAGGCTAATGGATGACTTCTTTCAGCCATTCACCAACTCATTTGTAGTGGTATACTTGGATGACCTCCTAATCTTCAGTGAGTGTTGGGAAGAGCACCTCCACCACATCCGACAGGTTCTACAAACATTGCAGAAACACAAGTTATGTGCCAATTTGGAGAAATGCACTTTTGGCATGACCTAGGTTTAGTATCTGGGATACATTATTGTTGAATGGGGGGTGCATGTGGATCTAGCAAAGATCTAAGTCATTCGGGATTGGCCATCTCCAACCACTCTGACAAAGCTCCATAGCTTTCTGGGTCTTGCAAACTTCTACTATAGGTTTGTGTTGGGATTTTCTCATATCACTTGGACCTTGAGTCAAGTCACAAAGGGAGCGAAAGAAAAATTATTTTGGTTTGAATCTCAACAGAAGGTGTCCACAGAGTTGAAATATCACCTTTGCTCAACACTAGTGCTCGCATTACCAGACTTGCAACAACCATTTGAGGTCAAGACAGATGCCTTTGACTATGCTATTGGGGCAGTCCTTACTCAACATGGGTATCAGTGGCATATCACAGTGAGACAATTTTAGACACAGTCTGGAAGTATCCCACTTATGACAAAGATATGTATTCCATTTTGGAGGTTTGCCGACAATGGAAGAATTACATTTTGGGGAAGGAAATAGTCATCCACACAGACCACTGGCCCCTACAGTTCATACAGACACAAGGGAAATTGTAGAATGATTGCCATTAGAAGTGGTCCACATACCTGCAACAGTTCCATTTGAATATCAAGTATAAGAAGGGTAGCATCAATAATGTTGCAGATTACCTCAGTCAACCATAGATCATGGTGTTAACCACCGTGTTTAACTCTTATGGGCATGAGAATTATGATTAACCACTTCTCTACAAAAGTGACCCAGAATTCGGCCACACATACCAAACACTCTTGGAGGGTCAGCATGTTCTAGATTTTCACCTCCAGGATGCCCTGTTATGCCTCCTAGGTCACCTTTGTGTTCCTTCAAGCGAGCATGCCAAGATGATTTGGGAAGCACACTACAGTCAGGTTACTAGGCATTTCAGGGTCGAGGAAATGGTGGCAGTACTGCAGAAGTATTTCTATTGGCTAAATCTTCGATAGGATGTCGGGAAGTACATGAGATCATGCATTACCTGCACCATTACCAAACTGACCATCAATAAGCAAGGCCTTTATACCCTGCTGCCTACCCCTAGTCAACCTTGGGAATCCATCTCCATGGATTACATGTCGGGCCTTCCTTCTACTAAGCATGGAAATGACTGTGTTTTTGTGGTCATCGACAGGTTCTCGAAGATGGCCATTATGGCGGCTTGCAAGAAGGATATCAAAGCAGAAGCCATTGCTAAGATCTTCTTTGAATGAGTGTGGGTACACTTTCGGATCCCAAAGTCTATCATCTTAGATCAGGACTAAAGGTTCTTCAGTAAATTTTGGTCTAGTCTCTGGTCGATGCTGGACACCAAACTCACTAAGTCCACAACCTTCCATGCCCAAACTGATGGTCAAACAGAGGTTGTCAACAGTATGATCATACACATTCTGTGCATGTACAACTCAAAGCATCCTTGCACATGGGATGAGAGCCTCCCCTATGTTCATCACAACTATAATTGGGCTCTCCATAGTTCGACTGGCCACAACCCTTTTTAGGTGGGCTTGGGATTCAAGCCATTATGTCCCATTGATGTGGCCATGCCATTTGTAGCTACTCAAGCAGATTCGGCTCATGTCTAGTCCAAAATAGATAAGGCAAACAACTTCATTGAGCAAATCCAACATATTTTCCAGCAGGTCTACGACATTCTGGAGAAATAAAATTCCAAGTAGAAGTAGTGACATGATCAACATCAGGTGCCACACAAGTTTCCGGTGGGTGATAAAGTTTGGTTGCATTTGCAAAAGGAATACCTTGAGCCTCTCGGAAACATAGACCACTCCGATATGGTATTCACATCATTACCAAGACTATGGGAGACAATGCATTTGAGCTCAAAATTCCCCATTCCTTGGCCTGCACCTAGTGTTAAATGTGGACCACCTTCGGCCATACTTTCCACCATTACTAGACACATTCGACATTGCAAAACAACTCATACCCACATAGTTAAATCCAGATTGCATGGAACAAGCTGCAACTGATCAGATCATGGACACACAAATCAATTACACTCGCCAATAGAATATCCAATTGTATCGAGTTGTCAAAGTAGGCCAGCTCCTTCACCAGGGCAAGTGGCTCACCAGGGATCAAGTTCGGCAGAAGTTTCCTCATCTGATGGAGGAACTCAATGCAATGGGGACCATTGCTTCCTAAGGGGGGAGGAATGATCTAGGTGGATATTGATGGCCACCCTCCAATTCCACTTGGACCCCCACCATTGTTTCTTTTAGCTTTTTAGTTTCCTTAATTGTAGCACAATTTACTATTTTTAGTAGTTTTTCAGGTCCTGAACTCATGGATCCATTTTGAGGCAATAAATGACGTTTTTTGGGAAACCTGGGAGCAACATGGGTCCATGGATTGATGTTGCTCTTCCCAAAGTTGTATTTCTTAGATAGATATTTCGAACAAGATATTGTGCACATCAAACAGAGATCGTATGCCAAAATTACGACCCTGAGAAGTTGATGTACCAATTTACCAAAACGAGGCCCATAATTTGGCATTTCATCTTGTAGCATAAGGCTTTTAGATGTTTAGGGTTTTCCATTGTTTCTCAATAATAAATAGGCCTTCGTGCCTCATTGTAATAGAGTTTAGAGGCATGTAGCCACCACATCTCAAGCAAATATTGATTTTAAGTGAACCTTGATTAGAGGAGAGTATGATCTATTTCTTTCTCAAATGAAATGATGAGTATATTCCTCACACACTCTCATTAAGCTCTCAAACACATAAAATATATTAGAATCACAACTATAAAATAACAACAAAAGAAACCATAAGAAAACAACAAAGAAACCTAACTAGAAATCAAGCTGCACTAAAAGGAAAAATCCAATCAATAAAGACATTCTTAAGAATCCAAAAGAAAAAGGTTGGCAATACGATGTTGACAGAGAGGTATCTAGCTACCAATTCCACTACTATTAATCAAACCCAAGAGAGTTCAAAACCTTGCAAAAAGAGAAACAAATTAATTTGTTGTAAGAAAATATGAGTATTTTAATAGTAACGAGACACAAAAAAATATGGAACTAAAGATAAACACCAAGTGGGAAAAAACATGTACCAAAAATCAAAATAAATTATAGGTAAATCCCTACCAAAACCCTAATTTAAAGGCTTCAAACTATGGTGTAGACCAAACTAATACATGTTGGGATATTAACACTCTGGTGCAGAGTTAGCTAAGCAAAAAAGGCCTATGAATTCTCTGGTACTAACTCGAGCAATGCATTGGTAGGGAAAAATCTTGATCCTTGGTTTTTTTAGCATCGGGGTTTCAAATCCAAACTAATTCTATGTCTCATAATTTTTTTATAATGTTGAGGAAATTGAAATAATTAAGCTGCAAAATCAGATAAAAACTACAAAAATGCACTCACTAGGACTCCCCACTAGAGTTTCCAATTCTATTTAAGGTAGAAATTTCAATTGCAGTAGAAAGTTACTTTAACCCTAGCAATATTTCCCAAGGCTTGCCCAAATGGAGGGTGTTTTGGTCAAATATTAATAGAAGCAAATCCCAATGCATGCATTCCTATATAAGAAATTATAGAGAGAGTAAATAAGCCATACCTCTTATCGAGAAGAGTTGGCTAGTCCGTGCATCTAGCTTACAGAAACCTATGAAGATTTCTATTGATGTCCATACTTTTGAATACCTACACACAATAAAGAAAATATCCAAACCACATACCTTGCAATATTTGTTAGCCTTAACATAAAATAAATTCATAATCAACATGTCAATACAAGAGAGTAGCATGATAAAATGTGATAGAGGGTGAAACACTTTGATTTTGTATTATGCCAAAGTTTGTACATTGGTTCACATTTCCATGGCATTCATCTGCAATCCTCCCCTCTAATCCTGATTTAAACAGGAACACAAAAAATTACACATATAACCATACATATGAGATGCAACATAAATAATACTTCATTCCATTACTATAAAATATTGAAATATGATTACAAACAGAAGTGGAAATAGACTAGCTAGGGCGATGGTACCTTATCTCTGAGAAGAGATGTGGTGGCTACATGCCTCTAAACTCTATTACAATGAGGCACGAAGGCCTATTTATTATTGAGA
>Ga0115848_101253_pt1 | contig 10468 bp, 9 predicted proteins | sample InSIn3gowninarea_FD_83862 | JGI IMG/M metagenome (GOLD analysis project Ga0115848, IMG submission 83862)
AATTTCTTGATTTTCAAATGGAGAAACCGTGTTGTCATAAAAAAATTTCAATTAGAGATATTATATGCATTGCTAGGAAACCCTTCGCAATTGAAAAATGGATAACTGGACATGCTTGGCTAGACGAGTAGAGAAACAGAGAGGTGACAGGCAGAAATGCGTTCCTATTGGTGGGCAAAGTGTTGCATCATTCGAACAAAAGGAATTGAGTTTTGACCAATCTATTTTGAATGCAAAACGGCGGAAATGAGTCTTCCCCAGTGGAACACGTTCGACAAAATTCAAGTTATTTTTTTTTTGCAAGTGTTTTTCGTTCAAAAGATGCAACATGAACGATCTGTCGCCTCTCTGTTTATCTAGGCTCTCTATATACGAGCAGAGAGGAAGGCGATTGGCCAGAAAAAAGTGGAGAGACGACCTTTGAAGATGCATCTGGACCAGAGTCCAAAAGTTTGTCAGGAAGAATAAGAAGAAGAAAAAAAAATAGGCTCACAAAAATTATTGCGAAAAAACCAACAAAAAATCTTTTTTCCCATCATCCAAATTTCCACAAGGGCGGGAAAATTTGAAACGATTCACAATGAAACTTTTTTTACCCAATACAAAAGAAGAAAAAAGAAAAAAAAAAGAAGATAATAATCTGAAAAAGGAGTTACCATTCAACTTTATACTATTTCAATCCTTTAACTAAACGTTGCATCATTTCGACACTTTCCTTTTTTTTTCTCTTGAGCTTGCACGAAGATCCTTGCACACAGAAAACAGGATTTCGGGAACGCGATAGCAATTTCGGTATGGTATTCAGTAGCAGCGGAATGCCCATAACTTACTTTTTGACGCCCGAATTCATTACAACAGCAACGTAATATAAATCTGTTCAGCCATTAATCCTCAGCGCCCCGGTATTTCCAAAGAGAGTAGAACATGTCAAGAGTGTCACATTCGAAGACCACTTGTCACCCCGCGTGATCTATGAGCAGATTATTATACCTTTAAACTTTCTCTTTACCCTATTTTTTCCGGAGTTGTTCTTATCCTTATTTTACCTCCCCCCCTTTCCCCGCATCAAAATGTCTTACTGGTTTTTCCCGCGCTCTCCCTGAGAATTTTCATTTTAAACGCAATTACCAAAGGAGGGAGAAATCGTTTTATGTGAGGGTTAAAAGCTCGAAGAAAATCGTCATGCGTGCGGGTGGAAAAGCTATATCCTGCTATTTCGGGTAATTACGTTTTAAAATTTTCTACTTCGAAAAACATTCCTCGGATTGTCGTCAAGCTTTAAAAGAAATTTTAGAAAATTTTCACCTTTTTTGGAAGAATGGAAATTTCTTTTTTAGGTGGGTTATCGCATTGGATGAAGATTTTTTTTTCGGTGAAACAGTACGTGCATTTGAAAGCCATTAAAGCCACATACAGAGCTTTACGCCATTTAGTTTGACGCAAGGATAAACATCATGCTGATTTAAATCGCTTACGGGACACAAAACCGTTACGTTTCTTTTTTTTAATACGTGATTCACGCAGAGCTATAAAAACCATTATGCAAGATCATATTCGGTGAATTTTTTCAAGGATGAAGATAGATGTAGAAATTCGAAAAGGGGAAAATTGGAAAAACTAGGGCGAGGTCTAAAATTCTGAAGAAATTATGCAAAAATAAAGCATAGTGCAAAATTTCACAAGCTGGCCAGTAATTTTTTTTTGAATCGGAATTTTGAGATAAATCACAGAAATTCCATAAAATTTTCCGATGCAAACATCATCACAACATTAGGGGCCGTCCATAAATTACGTAAGCATGGGTTAGGCCCTTTTTGCACGCCTCAGGGGTTTTGCCTATGCTTAGCTTATGGGCTTTCAAAAATTTTAGACCTTGCTAAAAGTGCTTACGTAATTTATGGACAGTCCCTTAGGAAAGGAATTTGGAAATTTGTTTTGCTGCTAAAACAGCCACTGCTGGCAATCAATCGAACCTGTAGGCACTTCCACCTAGCTTAACCACGTGAAAGCCCTATCCCCCTAAAAAAAATTATAAGGGAAGCTGGTGATAAAAGCTTTCGAATGAAAAAAGCAACATTCAACCGACGCTGTAAATTTCCCGTACCGACGGTTACGTTTTAAAAACCATGTAAACAAATCCGATTCTTTATTAAAGCACAGTCTAATTACAAGCGGTTTTTATTTGAATAAATCGTTGGATGGGCCAGTTAATGGAAAAATAATTATTTCGAGCTCGACAAAAACTTTAAATAGGGGAGAGGGGGATGTTTGGTCGGGTGTAAAAGGATGAGGGAAAAGGTGTAGAAGTGCTTTTCAAAAGCTTTTCAAACGTATATCCCTCAACATTTGGAATGTTATCCGGCCTTTGTCTTGATGCTGCCTATCAGCAGTCAGCGTAATTCCGCTTCCTCTTAAATTTCTACCCCTTATACTGTTGTCATCTCTCGATTTTCTTTTGTTATCCACATTAGTTAAATATTCGGTTATTGTTTCATTATGTATATCGCCTTCTTAATGCAATAAAGTATCGAAATAATTCTTTCGATTTATTTGTCGTTCCCAGGTCTCGAAAACGTATTTTTTTTTCTTTTCAAATGAGGTAAATGATTTAAAGGGTTCGGGAAGAAATTGAAAATTTTATACGAAGATCTCTCTCTCTCTCTCTCTTGGACTTATTTAAGAGTGTTTGGAAAGATACTTAAAGATTTTTCGGTAAATAGATTTTTTTTTTTAAATTTTCGGTATAAAATTTTTTGAAAATACTTTTGGTAAATACAGAAAGAATGAGAGGGGGGAAAAATCCCGAAATCAAACCGTCTTTCGGTGACTTTTGTTGACAAAGTAATGGGATTAACGTGACACTGAGTTGTCTTTCAAGATTGAAAATTAATCTTGACTATACCGTCAATCATTTGATCCGAGTTGAGCCTTGATTTCCCGGAAGTATTAAATGGTATTTTACCTTTGCGGAATAAATTCTTTTATTTCGGAGTTTTTCTTCGATATTATTTTTCCCAGAGTAATTCTTTATAAAAATTCTTTGTGGAAAATTCCAGAAGTTTGAGTGTTGCTCGGGCTAGATCGTTGAAAATTTTTTGGCCCCGTTTTATCTTTTTTGCCAATTTTGTTTACAGTCTGAAGAAAAACTCCAATAGCAAAACTATTTGGAAAATTACATAAATTTTTCTTTGGGAAGGGAGAAGGGAGAAGGAAGAAGGGGGAAGGGGGAAGGGGGGAGGGGGAGGTGAAAAATTCTCAGTTGGACACCCGATCCGAAATGATTGTCGAGATGGCAGGTTCTACCTTTTAATTTTGTCCCCATGTAGTCTTTTGACTAAATTAGCACTGTCCCCTAGCCTCAGATAATGCTGAAAGAAACTGTAGCCTTACAAAAATGTCCTGCCATTTCGTGGCTATTGCCCGGCTACAGCCATGAAATAGCACAGCGTTTCCAAGCTAATTGAAGACGGTTATTAGCCGACTATCAACCAGCCCCTTTCTATTAGGTTAGGCAAATTTAGAGCCTTGCAGCCTGATACGAATCACAATCGCTCATCTATACATTGCACGCTTACGTGATAAAAACTCAGTGTGAAATTATGGGGAAAAAACCAAAAAATTAAGCTGATTCAATCATCGAATCGATGTCAATAAAATGCACATACATCAAAAAATCCTATCGGGATGAACACGGAGTTTAAAAAAAACGATACACGGATATCAACTTAATACATTTCAATACATTCAATGGGAAAGTTTATTATTTTATGTAGCACAGTTCACTGATTGGTCAGAATTACATTATCATTAATAAAAACTCTTTAATTCAATTTCTTGATTTTCAAATGGAGAAACCGTGTTGTCATAAAAAAATTTCAATTAGAGATATTATATGCATTGCTAGGAAACCCTTCGCAATTGAAAAATGGATAACTGGACATGCTTGGCTAGACGACGGGGATAAACAGACAAAAATGGGGAAATGCAAATATTTAGACGTCTGCAATAATCTGTAAAATGCTTTTAAGTCCCCTCCCGATTTTTAATTTCAATGTGTGCGGGGGTTATTTTTTTGCCAAAATGCCACACAATATAAAACTGCCAATCGTGGTAGCGAAAAGAAAAGCGAAAAGAGCCATTGTAATGAAAGAACTGATTTTATTACAAAAGAAAAAAATGTCGGGAAAGCATCTAAAGAAAATCATGACGCGCCTTGTCATTTATATCTCATAGGTGAATGAGAATGCGGTGTCAAGAGAAAATAATTTATAATATGAAAAAATAAAGTATTAAAAAAAGTGACCAAGAAAGGGAAGGAAAAGCTCGATGAGAAAAAAATTAATAACTGGGATGTTCCTTTAGGGCCAGGGATCATGTTGGGGGGGAAAGAGCCGCATGTTAATTTTTTTTGTGTCCTTATTTTTTTCTTCCTTTTTTTTTCTTTTTTTTTTTTGTCCCTCCGGATAAAATAGCCGGAAAATATTCATTCAGAAAAGCGTATAAAATTTTTTTTATAATTTAATTATCGGAGGTTTTCCAATGAGATCAATAAAGGATCAGCAAGTTTTATGTATGGAGGATAATACAGTTTAATGAACTCCGTAAGGCTTGGAAAAAAAGGCAAAGGGTTACACTTACTTACAGTGATTCAATCACTGTGATTGAATGATGTGAAAGAAAATGTAATTTTGTCGAAAACATAGGGATGATCCTTGCATCATGTAATTAGGTTTTGAGATTATCAGGGCCGCAGAGAGGGGGGAGCTGGGGTATATAAACCAGTGCCAGGACTAGTCAGGGGACCGGCATAGGAGCTGAATATGGTTTTTTAATAAAAGATAAAATTACAGAATTTTGGTGTTGACCGTATTTTACACAAATACAAAAAATTTTCACCAGTGTGGCACCTAAGTGAATTTTCGACTTGGAGCACTACTAGAAATGTTTGCGAGACTACTGTCAGTGCTAGGACATCACCAAAGAACCAGAAGAGCTCAAACCATTGTGTCTAATTTACTCCAGTCAATCACGCTTAGCTTATACTCAACCTATCTTGTATTTTGAACCCTTCTGGTTCTGAGGTAATGAGGAGTACTGGTGGCAATGCCTGAAGTACTAATGTCAATCAGCAGTATTTTAGTACGTGGCGTAACCTTTAGGCTTTTGTACTACCCAAATTCTCGGGAAAAATCATTCAATTTTACTGCCTCTGATCCTCAAACTCTGCCGCTTCCAGATTAAAAAAAAAAAAATACATTTTCCAAGCGTCGACGAATACATTTTACTTATATACCCAACAATATTTCCCTCCATCACTTTTTAAATTTCATTTCCAAAAATAAATAAGGAAAAAACCGTTTAAACTTGAAAAGAGTGCAATCTGTCGAAGAATAAAAACGAGTTCCCTTGATTAAAAACAAAGATTGCTATCTGCAAAAGTTTATATACGAATCTGAAAACTAATAACCAAACTTTCGATACAAACAAGCTGCTGCAAAAAAAAAAAAATGAATGAAAATAAAATAAAAAAAAAAAGAAAAGAAATTACAAAGCCGCAATATTATTGAAAGAACATGTAGTCGAAAAACTAAGTGACTAAAGTGAGTATAATATGAACCCCTTATGTAGCTCTGTTTTGCCTTTATTGCGGGAACATTACATTAAGTGTCAGATACACATCCTGTGAGAATACACTAAGCTTACTATAAAGCTTCTTTATGTAACTTAAAACCTTCGAAAAATATATTCGCAAAACTATAGCATTCTATTTTTTTCATTCCGTCTGTGCGCCCCCATTCCCTTCCCTTCCCTCCATCTCCCCCCCCCCGGTTAACCTTTTCTTTTTATATATATACCTTACGACATATTTGTGTTTTATTTTTTGCGGCGGTATATATCAGAACACCGCGGGTATTACCATACAGCAAAGTTTTGAAATATGGGACATCGTTGTTGACATTTATTCACTTTAGCGGTTTAACGTTCTTTTTTAATGCTGCAAAAAACCTGTTCTTTAAAGGGATGGAAAAGAAACAACAAAAGTAAAATAATGATGATGATGATAATAATAAAAAGAGGAAGAGAATTTTGTTAGAATTCTTAATTTAATTTTACTCGATACTGTTTTTCTTTACCTAAATCGAAATTCTTTTGAATTACCCTTTTTTTAAGCTCATTCCTTCGCCTTTTACTTTTCTTAACCCTTTTTTTTCGCAGGTGATAAAAAGGATTCTATAAATGTTCGTCGGATATTTGAAATTTTAGAAGCCTGGGCTGCTTTTTAAAAGCCTTGAAAAATGATATCGCTTTAAACTGGCCACTTTTCTTGCCTTTTGTTTTCTCAACTACCTTTTTTTTTAAACTTTTTTTCATCATCCTACCTTAATTTTAAAGAATGTTTTTATCAGATTCTAAAGCTGCTTATACAATTCAGCGGGAACGAAACTAAAGGGCAAAAATATTACAGCGCGTATTGGCGTCTACTAAAAATAAAAATTTAAGCGATTTCAATCAACCTGGGAACGACAAATAAATCGAAAGAATTATTTCGATACTTTATTGCATTAAGAAGGCGATATACATAATGAAACAATAACCGAATATTTAACTAATGTGGATAACAAAAGAAAATCGAGAGATGACAACAGTATAAGGGGTAGAAATTTAAGAGGAAGCGGAATTACGCTGACTGCTGATAGGCAGCATCAAGACAAAGGCCGGATAACATTCCAAATGTTGAGGGATATACGTTTGAAAAGCTTTTGAAAAGCACTTCTACACCTTTTCCCTCATCCTTTTACACCCGACCAAACATCCCCCTCTCCCCTATTTAAAGTTTTTGTCGAGCTCGAAATAATTATTTTTCCATTAACTGGCCCATCCAACGATTTATTCAAATAAAAACCGCTTGTAATTAGACTGTGCTTTAATAAAGAATCGGATTTGTTTACATGGTTTTTAAAACGTAACCGTCGGTACGGGAAATTTACAGCGTCGGTTGAATGTTGCTTTTTTCATTCGAAAGCTTTTATCACCAGCTTCCCTTATAATTTTTTTTAGGGGGATAGGGCTTTCACGTGGTTAAGCTAGGTGGAAGTGCCTACAGGTTCGATTGATTGCCAGCAGTGGCTGTTTTAGCAGCAAAACAAATTTCCAAATTCCTTTCCTAAGGGACTGTCCATAAATTACGTAAGCACTTTTAGCAAGGTCTAAAATTTTTGAAAGCCCATAAGCTAAGCATAGGCAAAACCCCTGAGGCGTGCAAAAAGGGCCTAACCCATGCTTACGTAATTTATGGACGGCCCCTAATGTTGTGATGATGTTTGCATCGGAAAATTTTATGGAATTTCTGTGATTTATCTCAAAATTCCGATTCAAAAAAAAATTACTGGCCAGCTTGTGAAATTTTGCACTATGCTTTATTTTTGCATAATTTCTTCAGAATTTTAGACCTCGCCCTAGTTTTTCCAATTTTCCCCTTTTCGAATTTCTACATCTATCTTCATCCTTGAAAAAATTCACCGAATATGATCTTGCATAATGGTTTTTATAGCTCTGCGTGAATCACGTATTAAAAAAAAGAAACGTAACGGTTTTGTGTCCCGTAAGCGATTTAAATCAGCATGATGTTTATCCTTGCGTCAAACTAAATGGCGTAAAGCTCTGTATGTGGCTTTAATGGCTTTCAAATGCACGTACTGTTTCACCGAAAAAAAAATCTTCATCCAATGCGATAACCCACCTAAAAAAGAAATTTCCATTCTTCCAAAAAAGGTGAAAATTTTCTAAAATTTCTTTTAAAGCTTGACGACAATCCGAGGAATGTTTTTCGAAGTAGAAAATTTTAAAACGTAATTACCCGAAATAGCAGGATATAGCTTTTCCACCCGCACGCATGACGATTTTCTTCGAGCTTTTAACCCTCACATAAAACGATTTCTCCCTCCTTTGGTAATTGCGTTTAAAATGAAAATTCTCAGGGAGAGCGCGGGAAAAACCAGTAAGACATTTTGATGCGGGGAAAGGGGGGGAGGTAAAATAAGGATAAGAACAACTCCGGAAAAAATAGGGTAAAGAGAAAGTTTAAAGGTATAATAATCTGCTCATAGATCACGCGGGGTGACAAGTGGTCTTCGAATGTGACACTCTTGACATGTTCTACTCTCTTTGGAAATACCGGGGCGCTGAGGATTAATGGCTGAACAGATTTATATTACGTTGCTGTTGTAATGAATTCGGGCGTCAAAAAGTAAGTTATGGGCATTCCGCTGCTACTGAATACCATACCGAAATTGCTATCGCGTTCCCGAAATCCTGTTTTCTGTGTGCAAGGATCTTCGTGCAAGCTCAAGAGAAAAAAAAAGGAAAGTGTCGAAATGATGCAACGTTTAGTTAAAGGATTGAAATAGTATAAAGTTGAATGGTAACTCCTTTTTCAGATTATTATCTTCTTTTTTTTTTCTTTTTTCTTCTTTTGTATTGGGTAAAAAAAGTTTCATTGTGAATCGTTTCAAATTTTCCCGCCCTTGTGGAAATTTGGATGATGGGAAAAAAGATTTTTTGTTGGTTTTTTCGCAATAATTTTTGTGAGCCTATTTTTTTTTCTTCTTCTTATTCTTCCTGACAAACTTTTGGACTCTGGTCCAGATGCATCTTCAAAGGTCGTCTCTCCACTTTTTTCTGGCCAATCGCCTTCCTCTCTGCTCGTATATAGAGAGCCTAGATAAACAGAGAGGCGACAGATCGTTCATGTTGCATCTTTTGAACGAAAAACACTTGCAAAAAAAAAATAACTTGAATTTTGTCGAACGTGTTCCACTGGGGAAGACTCATTTCCGCCGTTTTGCATTCAAAATAGATTGGTCAAAACTCAATTCCTTTTGTTCGAATGATGCAACACTTTGCCCACCAATAGGAACGCATTTCTGCCTGTCACCTCTCTGTTTCTCTACTCGTCTAGCCAAGCATGTCCAGTTATCCATTTTTCAATTGCGAAGGGTTTCCTAGCAATGCATATAATATCTCTAATTGAAATTTTTTTATGACAACACGGTTTCTCCATTTGAAAATCAAGAAATTGAATTAAAGAGTTTTTATTAATGATAATGTAATTCTGACCAATCAGTGAACTGTGCTACATAAAATAATAAACTTTCCCATTGAATGTATTGAAATGTATTAAGTTGATATCCGTGTATCGTTTTTTTTAAACTCCGTGTTCATCCCGATAGGATTTTTTGATGTATGTGCATTTTATTGACATCGATTCGATGATTGAATCAGCTTAATTTTTTGGTTTTTTCCCCATAATTTCACACTGAGTTTTTATCACGTAAGCGTGCAATGTATAGATGAGCGATTGTGATTCGTATCAGGCTGCAAGGCTCTAAATTTGCCTAACCTAATAGAAAGGGGCTGGTTGATAGTCGGCTAATAACCGTCTTCAATTAGCTTGGAAACGCTGTGCTATTTCATGGCTGTAGCCGGGCAATAGCCACGAAATGGCAGGACATTTTTGTAAGGCTACAGTTTCTTTCAGCATTATCTGAGGCTAGGGGACAGTGCTAATTTAGTCAAAAGACTACATGGGGACAAAATTAAAAGGTAGAACCTGCCATCTCGACAATCATTTCGGATCGGGTGTCCAACTGAGAATTTTTCACCTCCCCCTCCCCCCTTCCCCCTTCCCCCTTCTTCCTTCTCCCTTCTCCCTTCCCAAAGAAAAATTTATGTAATTTTCCAAATAGTTTTGCTATTGGAGTTTTTCTTCAGACTGTAAACAAAATTGGCAAAAAAGATAAAACGGGGCCAAAAAATTTTCAACGATCTAGCCCGAGCAACACTCAAACTTCTGGAATTTTCCACAAAGAATTTTTATAAAGAATTACTCTGGGAAAAATAATATCGAAGAAAAACTCCGAAATAAAAGAATTTATTCCGCAAAGGTAAAATACCATTTAATACTTCCGGGAAATCAAGGCTCAACTCGGATCAAATGATTGACGGTATAGTCAAGATTAATTTTCAATCTTGAAAGACAACTCAGTGTCACGTTAATCCCATTACTTTGTCAACAAAAGTCACCGAAAGACGGTTTGATTTCGGGATTTTTCCCCCCTCTCATTCTTTCTGTATTTACCAAAAGTATTTTCAAAAAATTTTATACCGAAAATTTAAAAAAAAAAATCTATTTACCGAAAAATCTTTAAGTATCTTTCCAAACACTCTTAAATAAGTCCAAGAGAGAGAGAGAGAGAGATCTTCGTATAAAATTTTCAATTTCTTCCCGAACCCTTTAAATCATTTACCTCATTTGAAAAGAAAAAAAAATACGTTTTCGAGACCTGGGAACGACAAATAAATCGAAAGAATTATTTCGATACTTTATTGCATTAAGAAGGCGATATACATAATGAAACAATAACCGAATATTTAACTAATGTGGATAACAAAAGAAAATCGAGAGATG